>Ga0172382_10001882_pt1 | contig 36330 bp, 31 predicted proteins | sample Leawel138RmetaG_FD_122245 | JGI IMG/M metagenome (GOLD analysis project Ga0172382, IMG submission 122245) | Leachate microbial communities from a municipal landfill in Southern Ontario, Canada - Leachate well 138R metaG | ecosystem: Engineered > Solid waste > Landfill > Unclassified | place... | reverse complement strand
TCTCCAATCTGCCGCTCGATCAGGAGTCGTTGGACAAGGTGCGACAGGAGATGGATAAGGATCTGCAAGCGGAGAGAGCAAGGGAGATTCCGCTGGTGGCGGCGGCTCGCGAGGCGGCCGTGGAGATGGGTCTTTTGGTTGATCCCGATGCCGATGAAACAACCCTTCCGGGTCAAAATCAACCCGCAGAAGACTGCGCCGAAATTCTAGCCCAGGCCCTCGGTACCGAGCCCAGCCCGGAAGTGGTGCAAGAGACGGAAGAAGCACTGGCCAAAAGCACCCGCGGGAGTCGTTTTGACTCCACGAGTCTGGAACTATCCAGGGTCGTTGGGCCTGCCCTGGTCGAGGCTCTGCAGCGGCACCAAACCCCGGCCATCTCCAGCAAACGCATCTGTTTTAACCCTCAGAACCGCCACACCACCAAAGCCCAAAAGCGTGAACTCTTGCGCCGAGACGGCTGGGCCTGTAGCACGCCGGGATGCTGCCATAAACTGTACCTGCATCTTCATCACCTGGTGCCGCACTCCAAGAACGGTCCCACCATCGATCGAAACTTGGTCGGGCTGTGCTCGAGCTGCCATCGAAACGTGCACGACGGATCGCTTCGCATCTTCCTCCGGTCCGACGGCAAGCTGCACTTCACCGACTCTGAAGGAGACTCGGTGGCCGAGCAAGCCGATTTGGAGTTGGGGCAGTGGCTCGACTTCAATATCGGATGGGACGGTGAAGAGGACGACTCCTTTACCATTCGGGCCCACCGGGGAGAATGGTCTATTTTTGGTAAGGCACAGTTATCCATCTCGTAAATGACAAGAACCTGCCTCGTGGGTTGGACCTTAACTAGAATGCGCCCGTGATGCAATCAAGTTCCGTTGGAGACGAGTTTCCTGAGCGCTGGCGGGACTCCGCGCGTGATAGCCGAGCAAGCTCAAGATGGGTACAAATTTTGAGCGCATCGATTTTGGTGATACACAGCAATATCATTGGAACAACTCAGATTTGATTGTAGATACTCGCGGAGAAAAGGTTCTTCGCCTTTCTGGCGCTGAAATTGAAGTCGACGGACAGAAGCTCAGTGCAAATAAGGAGACCTTAGATTCCTTAACCCAAAGATTTGGTAAGCCGAGTTTTAAATTTTACGGTCCCCATGGCGAGCCGTGTTATAGTTGGTCAAGAGGACTGCAGGTCGGCATCTTCGGTGGTACAGAGCAAGACGCTGGTATCTTCGACATCTTTGCTTTAACAAGTAGGCCTGGACCTGGTGGGGGGCGATCTGCGGCATCGCCCGGCGGTGGGTTTGCGAATAGTCACACCGGCGGAGCCGGTTCTTGAGAACCAGCCTTTCGTGGTGCGCTTGCGGGAGTACGCCTGGGGAAACCGGCCCCAAGACAGGCCTGTGTTGGAAGCTCCAGCCGGCTGGGCGGTCACTCCACTTTTTGAAACGGACGGACAAAGGAGCTTCCGGATACTTCCAAACAGTCCGGCGGAGGAGTATTTACTCCGTGCTCGCTGGGGAGAAGCTGAGGTCTCCAAACCGCTGAAATTGAAACCGCCGGGACAGGCTAAATTCGCGCTCTCACCACCACTGGACGCCTTCCCTTTATGGGCCGCGGAGCTCGGCCTGGAACATCTGATCTCGAAGGGTCCACCCCTCTACGTGGTGGGACTGGGAGAGATCGTGAAGGTATCCTTGAACATGGATGGAGCTACCAGAACCTTCACCTTTCGAGGGGAGCAACTGGGCAAGTCTCGCATCTATCCACTTTCTCTGGAAGCGGAACTGGCCGTGGTTCCCAATGAAGCTCTACCCTTTGCTTCGGATTGCGCACCAAGGGTGAGGTATTGCACCTCTGGATAGAGGTTCAAGACGACGTGGTGGTAGCCAACCTGTCCCCCGATGACAACCGCAGTCACTGGCGCACCGACTCGGTGGAGTTGGCCTTCGACCCGGCCGGCCCCGGAGCCAGCGCCCACACTCTGGATACCGTGAAAATCGGTATCGTCCCGTTCAACACGGAGGGGAGGGTCATGGCAGCACGCACCGCCGACGCCAACCCCGGCCCGGTGGCGCGTACCTTGCCCCGATTTCGGTGCCACTCCAAGCGTACTTCCGAGGGGTATCGAATCGAGGTCGAGGTGCCGCTTTCCGACCTGGGGCTGGTTCAGGGACGGCCGTTCGGCTTTAACCTTATGGTTTACGACTCCGACAAATCTGACGCAGCCGAGGGAGAGAACGCCAACACCGCCCGCACCGCCTGGAGCCCCTGGCCTGCAGTCCAGGGAAACCCCCGGCTCTGGGGCCGAGTGCGTTAGGACCAGTTAGCTCCGTTTCCCCCTCTTACGGCGGCGCCCTCCGTCACCGGCGGGCTCGTTGTCGTCCACCAGTTTGGGGACGGGGGCTTTGGCTTTTTTGGGCCGTGGGGGAGCGGGGGTAGCTTTCTCGCTGTCGGGCATGAAGTCTTCTGGGACCACCTCGTCATCCAGGTCTCCCCAGGAACTGGTCTTCAAGGGGTTTACCGGGTAGCGATTGTTGATGGTGACCAGCAGGGGAGCACCGATGCAGATGGAGGAGTAGGCACCCGCCACGATTCCCACCAGGAGGGAAAAGGCAAAGTTTTGCAGGGTGCTGCCTCCGAAGTAGAAGATCGCCAGCAGGGTGATGAGTGTTGTGAGCATGGTGTTGATGGAGCGAGTCATGGTCTCTCCCACCGATTGGTTCACAATGTCCGCGTAAGGAATCTGCTCGTCATAGCCGTGCTCTGCCCACCAGTTGTTGGAGTTTTCCCTGATGCGGTCGAAGATGACCACCGAGTCCATGACCGAGTACCCCACCACGGTCAGCACAGCCGCTACAAAAGGTGAGTCGATCTCCCTTCCGGCCAAAGAATACAACCCGATCATGATGATCACGTCGTGCACCAGGGCCGCGTCGGTGGCGATGCCGTAGCGCAGTTGGTTGCCGAAGCGGAAGAAAATGTAGAGTAGCTGCAAAACCAGCGACCAGAGCAGGGCCTTGATCGCGTTGTAGGTCAACTCATCGGAAATGGTGGGTCCGATGGAGGCGGTGCGCAGCTCTTTCAAGTCTCCGAGTTCACTGGACAGGTAATCCAGGATTTCTCGGGTTTGCGCCGGTTCAAGCTGAGTTCCGGTATCATTGGTCAGACGCAGGATGATCCGTTGAAATTCGGCAGGTTTTCCCTCTTCGGGGTGCTCGTCGGGCACCATATCGGTACTCGTCTGGATGGCGATGTCGCCCAGTTTGAAATCGGTTGGCTCAAACTTGTTGAGAGCTTCTTCGATCTCGGCGGGGGTGGTCAACTCGTAGACCCCCGCCTCCACGATGCTTCCGCCCGTGAAGTCGAGACCTTGCTTCACCCCTCTGGTCAGTAGTGAGCCGATGCAGATGGACAGAATGATGGCCGAAAGAATGTAGTAGTAGCGTCGCTGGCCGACGATATCGTATTTTCGTTTTCGAAAACTTCGCGCCCATTTTACGGCCAGGGCGAAGGCGACTATCCAGGCGACTAATCCGAGGTATTCCATTACAGGCCTCCGTAAAGCTTCTTCGCGCGAAGCCCTAGTGTATGAATAAAGAAAGTTATGAAGATCCGAGTCACGTAGATGGCCGTGACCATACTCCATACCGTGCCCAGCATGAGGGTCAAGCCGAAGCCCTTGATGCTGGCCGACCCGAGGGCGTAGAGGATAGCGGCTCCGATGAAGGTGGTCACGTGACCGTCCAGGATGGAGCTAAAGGCCCGGTGGTATCCGATATCGATGGCGGTTAGAAGTGGATGACCGTCATCGAGCTCCTCTCGTATTCGTTCGTAGATCAGGACGTTGGCGTCCACCGCCATCCCGATGGAGAGGATGTATCCGGCGATACCCGGCAAGGTGAGCACGAACTGCATAGTGGGAATATTCATGGAGGCGAGCACCAGTAGGCTGTAAACGCACAGCGCCAGGCTCGCAGTAACTCCCAATAATCGGTAGTACCACACGATGTAGGCCACCACCACGGTCAATCCCACCATTCCTGCCCGCAACGAGGTGTTTAACGACTCGGCCCCCAGGGTGGGGCTGACGGTGTAAGACTCAAGGAGTTTGACATTGACCGGTAGAGCACCGGCGTTGAGAAAGTTGGCGAGCTCCACGGCTTCTTGCTGGGTGAATCCGCCGGTGATGCTCCCCTGGCCGCCGGTGATGGGTCCGTTGACGGTGGGAGCTGAAACCTGCTCGCCGTCAAAGAAAATTCCCAGCGGCCTCCCAACCAGCTCTCGGGTGAGATCGCCGAATTCTCTGGCTCCCTCGGAGGTTAAATCGAAGTAGATCATCCAGGACCCGCTGGACGAGGTGTCATCGATGGCGGCAGAAGCTCGCTTGACGGCCGACCCATCCAGCCGGGTCACCCACTTCACGCTCTGGGTCTCGGGGTCGTACTGAGACTCTCTGAATTCCAGGCGGCCGGCCTTTTTTACCATGGATTCGGCCTGGGCCAGGTCCGTGACCTCTGGAATCTCAATGATCAAGCGGTCTCGTCCCTCGGGGGTGATGATGACCTCGCGATTACCTTCCGGGTCCATGCGCTTTCGAAAGACCTGGATCGACTGGTTCTGAATGTCTTTGGTGATCTCGATATCTTTGCCGTCGGGTCCGGTGCCCAGAAGCTGCACCACGATGTGAGACCCGGAGCGCAGGTCAAGCCCGAGCAGCAGTTTCGAGCGCCCCTCTCGGAAATCGTAAATCAGATGCACCGAAAGTAGGCAGATGGCAAGGACGACACCGACCATTACCTGATTTTGAATCTTCATATTTGGAAAATCTCCTAATAGGCCCGGAAGGCCTTTTGCTGCAAAAGCAAGGCCCTCTTTTCTACCCTCCCCTTGCTATCCTGCCCTGTGCGAACACGCTCTTAAACCGGGCATCTCCACAGATTTTAACATTCTTGGTGGAATTGAAGGATGAATTTCATTCAAAACGAAGGGCGGCCGCATGCGAGAAATGTTACACGAGGCCTTCGTATGGATGATGGAGTTGGTCCGCGACTGGGGTTATGCAGGGGTCGCTTTCTTGATGGCTTTGGAAAGTAGCATCTTTCCGGTTCCCAGCGAGGTGGTCGTGCCTCCCGCTGCCTTTTGGGCGACCCAGGGCCACATGAACATTTATCTGGTGGTCCTGGCGGGTACGGTTGGCTCCTGGGTCGGCTCAGCGGCTACTTACTGGGTGAGTTACGCCCTGGGGCGGCCTCTGGTTTATCGCTACGGTAGGTACTGCGGCTTCCCTCCGGAGAAACTCATGCTGGCTGAAAACTGGGTAAAGAAGTACGGAACCGAGGGGATTTTCTTTGCCCGATTGCTACCGGTGGTACGACATCTCATCAGCATTCCGGCGGGGATCTGCCGGATGCCATTTGTACCGTTTTCAGTGGCCACCACTGTGGGTGCTGCCATCTGGTGTACAACTCTGGCCTGGTTCGGGACCAAGATCCTGACCCCTGGAATGCTGGAAGACGCCGGCATGATGGTGAAGGAAGTCAAGCACCAGATGCACTGGATCGTGGCCCTGGTCTTCTTGATCATGTTTCTGTACGGGCTCACCCGCTACTTCTCTCGTCGCAGCAATATCGACCCGCGAATCCCCGACTCGGAAACGGAAGGCTAGGAGCTCCTAGGCGCTCAATCGCTCTTGCGAGGCTCCCTTTGTCTGCTGCCCGGCCGCCTCTTCCTTGAAGGGGGACCAGACTGTCAGGAGGGCGGGAACGACAACCAGGGCCGAGAGCAGGATGCCGAAGACACCGGTGGTCAGGAGGTAACCCAGACTGGCCACCCCCTGATGCCCCCCCAGGGCCAGGGTTCCGAAGCCGGCGATGGTAGTCAGGGCAGAAAGCGTGGTGGCGGGCCCGGTGGAATGGCCGAACATGTTGACCCTCTTTTCCTCTTGAGCGCGGTGCAAGACGTGCACCCCATAGTCCATTCCAATGCCCAGTAGCAGTGGAAGCCCCATAAAATTAGCCAGATTAAAGGAGATTCCACCCTTTTCCATGGCAAACAGCATAAACAGCACCCCTAACACCAGAGGAACCATGGCCAGGAGGGTCCAGGGGATGGAGCGGAAGTAAAGCAGCAAAATAAAGCTGATGGCGATGATGGCGTGAAACCCTGCCGTTTCGAAAGCGGTCTTCAGGGTTTGGGTGTGGTGCCAGATCATGATCGGTGCCCCCACTGCCGCGGGGTCCACCGAACGGATCTCAGCCACAAAGGCATCCAGGGCACTCCTTTCCCAGATATTCTCGGTGGGATAGATGCGTAGGACGAGCTTGCCGGTTCGCCCTATCGACCGAAGCTTTAAGTTGGGAGGCAGATCGTCGAGATCCATCTGGAGTTCCGGGTCTTGCGCCTGTAGAAACTCGATCATTCCGGCCAGGTCTTGAAAAAATGCGGTTTGGAAGTTGGTCAGACCGTCCTCGATGGGACCGGGACCCAGGCCTGAAAGCTCCTCGAAAAGGCCGCTCAACTCTTGTTCAAACTTCTCGGTTGAAGATCGTATTTTCTCGGAATCGTGGTGAATCAAGCCTTCTCGCTGGACGTCGAAGAACCGTTTGAGCTCCAGAAATCCGTCGCCCATCTGCTGGAGGCGTTGGCCGCCAACCGGGCCGGAGGCGAGTTCCTCCGGGGAGGGGATCCGGACGTCATCGACCAGCGCTTTCAGGTGTCGCAAGGCTCGAATCTTGCCCGCTGTGATCTCGGGAAAGAGATCACTCACTGTGTCCACGTGAGAGACCGTGGAGAGGGCCTCAAACTTGGCCTTCAGCTCCCGCGCCTGTTCGATGTCGTCGGCCAGGGCTACCGCAAACAGGACCGTACGGCCTCCTTCCTCGATCAGCCTGAGTTCGGTTTGTACTGACTCCAGTCGCTGATCTTGTAGCCGCAAAAGGTTGTAGTCGAAACCCACCGAGGTGATCGCCGGCATGGCGGCAGCGAGCAAAACGAAAGAGAGAAACAGGGTCCAGGGGGCCTTGCGGAGCAACTTCGTTTCAAATTGAGACAGCAGGGTGCGAAAAGCGCTGGGGGCTGCCGTTGATTGGCGTGGCGGGCGCCGTCGATCCAGGAGAAAAATGACTGCGGGCAATGGCAGCACGGTGGCTACCAGGCAGAGCAAGATCCCGAATCCGGCGATGAGGCCCAGTTCCGAAACACCTTTAAAATCCGTAAAGCCGACGGCCCAAAAAGCGGCGGCTGTAGAGAACGCACTGACCGCGATATCCGTCCCGGTTCCGACCAGGGCCTCATCCATAGCTTGGTCGGCCTGGCCCCCTTTCCGGAACTCCTCGTCGTAGCGCATCAGGATGTGAATGCCAAAGTCGATACCGGAGCCCACCAGGATGGTAAAAAATGAAACGGTGAGAAGGTTGAGATGGCCCACCACGAGGGTGGTGAAACCGATGGTCCAGCCTGCCCCCAGCATGAAGCTGCCGACGATAGCCAGCGGCCGAATGACCTGCCGAAAGGTGGCGACGAAGAGGATCGAGACCAGCACCATGGAGAGAGCTCCGGACTGCTGAGAGTCGGCTTCCGAACTTATCATTTCATCGTGCTCGAGGAGCGGCTCACCGGTCACTCCGACTTCCAGGCCCCGGTAGGCCCGCTGCGCCTCATCCACGGTCTCTCTGAGGAGGGCTATGGTTTCGGCATCTCGTTTCACCATTCGAAGTAATAGAAGATGTACCGAACCTTCGGCGGTGGTGTGATAAAAGTTGGTATCAACCAGCCCGCCCTGAGTCCGCTCGGCTAACTGGGGACTGGTGCCGCCGAAAAGAAGACCACCCCAGGGCGAATGGTAATCGGCCCTCCCTCGGGTCTCCACCTGGCGTCTGAGCTCGTGGAAGATATCGCCCAGAAACGGTAGCATGGAGATGAGTTGCTCCTGTCCACTTCCGGGCAAGTTGCCCTCGAAGTCCGATAGTAGCGCGACCAGGCCTTCGGGAGAGGAAAGAGAGAGGAGAAACGGACGGGCCTCTTTTACCTCCGAAATCAGATTGACCAGTTCGTCTTCAGGAAGAAAGAGTAGGGCCCGACTGGTGAGAAAAGGGAGTTCAACCCGGGGAAAGATCGCGTGGAAGTGCTCCGGGTGGCGTTCGAGCAATTCTGCCAGCGTATCCACGTAGTTCTCTCGAACACTGGCAGTGCCACCCTTGACCATGACCACGATGTCGTCGGAGGCTGGAAATTCTTCGAGGTATCGCTGCTGCAGGGAATGGAGTTCGTCGCTGGAGGAGATGAGGTCGTCACGGCTGGTTTGAAACTCTAGAAACGCAGCCGCCAGGAGTAGACTGACCACAAAAAAGATCAAGGAGAAAAAAAGGACGATCCATGGATGCGCTCGGGCAATGCGAGAGCAGATGAGCATGGCCCGCTCGAGAGGGGATAGCCGCTTCATTGCGCCGAGACTCCTTTTCTCCCAAAACCTAACGGTCCGTCAAACTCAGTTTGACAGACCGTTAGCTCATAACCTCACAACTTTAGGCAACGTACCCTAAGTTTGACCGAATTGAAACACCTAATGTGAAGCGTCAGGAATTACGACGTCCTCGGGTTCATCCGGGTCTCCCTTGTAGTGAGGGCTCAACTTGCTGTGGGAGCGACCGTAGAAGAAGTAGATCACAAACCCGATAAAGAGCCAGATGAAAAGCCGAATCCAGGCTTCGGGGCTCAACTGGACCATGAGGAAGATGTTGGCTGCCATCCCCAGGATGGGTACGAACGGGACCAGCGGACAGGCAAACGAGGTGGGTGCGTTGCGCGTCGGCTGGCGAAGGAAGTAGATGGTGGAGAATAAGGTGATGAGCAGACCCAAGATCACCAGGGCCATCTTCCCGGCAGCCGGCAGGGAAGACTCCTCGCCGTTCAGGTAGCCCCCGAGACCGGCGCATAGAAGTACCAGTCCAAATGAAAGGGCCAGCGTTTGAGTGACCACGGGACCGGGCCTTGCTTCATCTTTATAGCGCAGGATCAAGATGCTGCCCGAGACCACCACGAAGGCGAAGAGCGTTCCGATGCTTACCGTGTGGTGGAGCGTCTCCATGGGCACCCCGGCGGCCATGAAGGCGGCGATGCCGCCGGCCAGCAAGGTGGCGTTGACCGGAGTGTGAGCTTTCGGGTGGACCTTGGCAAACCAGGGCCAGAGTAACCCGTCGCGGGCCATGGCGTACCAGATCCGGGGTTGAGACATCAGCAGGACCAGAACCACCGTGGTCAATCCCACGAAGCCACCCAGGCTGATCAGGAATTGAGCCCATTGGGCACCCCGATCTCCGAAGGCCGCGGCCAGAGGTGCCCCGGGGTCGATGCTGGTGTAAGGGACCATACCGGTGATGACGGCAGAAACCGCGATGTAGAGCACGGTACAGATCACCAGCGAAGCGATGATCCCGATGGGCAGGTCCCGGTTAGGGTTCTTGACCTCTTCGGCAGCGGTGGAGACCGCATCGAACCCGATGTAGGCGAAGAACACCAGGGCTGCCCCCTGGATCACACCACTCCAGCCAAAGGGCATAAAAGGTTTCCAGTTAGGAGGCTCTATGTAGGTCAACCCACCGATGATCACCAGGAAGACCACGGCCAGTTTGATCACCACCATGACCGCGTTTACGGTAGCGGATTCCCGCATCCCCCGACAGAGCAACGCAGTCAAGACGACGATCAGCCCCACCGCGGCGATGTTGATCTCGATCGACCCTACCTGAAGGGCCGTAAAACTTTTGGGAAGATGAATGTTGCAGGCGGCCAGAAACTGTTCTAAGTAGTGCGTCCACCCCACCGCAACCGTGGAGGCTCCGATAGTGTACTCGAGGATCAAGTCCCAGCCGATTATCCAGGCGAACACTTCTCCTACGGTAGCGTAGGCGTAGGTGTAGGCGGAACCGGAGATCGGCATTTTGGTGGCGAACTCGGTATAACAAAAAGCGGCCAGAATACAGGCGATTCCGGCCAAGACATAAGAAACCATGATGGCGGGACCGGCCGCATCTTTAGCTGCCGTCCCGGTGAGCACGAAGATACCCGCCCCGATGATCGCCCCGACCCCGATGGCGGTCAGGTCCATAGCTCCGAGGACTCGCTTAAGACCTCCGTCTTTCTGAGCTGCCTGCCGTAAAATCCGGTCCAAAGGCTTTGTTCGTAACAGTGAGTTACTACTCATACTTCATATCCCCTAACTCCTCAATTCTCAGGCCAGTCGCCGGCCGGACTTGTTCCCCGACTCTCTAACTCCCTTTTTTCTTCTGCAATCGCTTAAGAACGACACCTTAGAGGTTTGAACCGTCCGCCATGTTAACAGGGTGTAAAAAATTCCGGGTCGACTCCTGCTCAAGGTGCCACCACCTCCACCGTGCACTGCTTGCCGTCCAGGAGCGCCTGACCCAGCATTTCACCGCCTTCTAAGCCGCTACAGCGGTAGGTCTCTAGGTCACACAGTACGGATTCACCCTTTTCTTTGGTGAGTTTCTCCAGCCGGGCGGCGGTGTTGACCACATCTCCGATCACGGTGTACTCCCGGCGTCGCGTGGTTCCCAGATCTCCCAGTACGGCGTCTCCGGTGGCTACCCCGACACCGATACGGATGTTGCGCTCCAGGGCGTCTCGGACCATTTCCCGGGCGGCCAGGATGGAAGCCTGTTCCTGGTTTTCCATATCCAGAGGGGCCCCGAATACGGCTAGGAGGCCGTCTCCCATATAGCTGAGCAGCGTCCCACCATGGTCCAGAATGATGTTGGTGGTGGCTTCGAAATGCTCGTTGAGGAAGTCGAGCAGTTCATCGGGTTCCAACTCTTCAGAAATTCGGGAAAAGCCTCGCAGGTCGCTAAACATCACGGTCACGCGTTTGCGGTGCGCAGTCAGAGCCAGGCCGGGTCGGGCCAGGATCTGCTGGACGACCGGCTCAGAGACATAGCGGCTGAAGAGATCGCGCACCCGATCTCGATCAGCGGTGATTCGTGCTCGTACCAGCACCGAGGAGGCCTGGGCCGCGAAGGTTTCTAAGAACGACAGATCCTCTTCTTCGAAAGCCCCCAGACGCACCCGGTTATCGGCGTAGATCACCCCTATGGGCGTGCCCTCGTCTTGCAGCGGGGCGCACATCACCGAGCGCAATCCATACTCCTTGATGGAGACGGCTTCCGAGAAACGGTCGTCGTCCTGGGCGTTGGAAGTCAGGACCATTTCGCCTGAGCCGAAGCTTCGAAAAACGATACTTCGACTCACCTGGAATTCGCTATCGTAGAGATCTTTCTTGGAAAAGTTTCGAGCGGTTCGAAACTCCAGGGCCCCGGTCTCAGGATCCACCATCATGATAAATCCTCGCTCGGCACCGAACAATTCGATGACGTGATCCATGAGGATGTCAAGCACGTTGTCCAGGTCGCGCACCGAGTGAGTCACTTTCACCACCCGTTTTAAGACTTCTACCCGATCCGTGGGATGGGGGACCCCCTGAGGTATCAAGACAAGAGAACTCCTAGTGTTTTTTAGAGTATTGAGCTTTTTGGGGTTCAGAAGGTCTTCCTGCCAGCTCTCCACCGTGCCCTGGCCTTCAGCTAAAAAGGAGGGTCAAGCGCGAGGTCTAATCCTTAAGAATGAGTGACGGAAAAGCGGAGGAGCGCAAAGCGACGGAGCGCCAGCAGTTCGAGCTGGCCGAACGTCTTTTTAAGGATCTCTCCGAGCACGGCGTCTGGATCGCTGGGCTTCCCCTCCCTCTGCGGCACCTTCTCTTCGAGGAATTAAAGAGCCACCAATCTCTTCACGTGGCTCAAGGCAACGAGCCTGAAGCCGCCCACATGTTGGAACTGCTACGCCGAGTGGCTGAGCCCGATCCTCAGCTGCGCTATCGAGCGACCCGGCTTTCCATCGCGGAGTTCGAACGGCGAGGGTTGGGAGGGCGGGCCCTGGCGGTAATGGGCGAACTCTACGAGAAATACCGCTACAAGCGGGCGGAGCGGGTGCGATCGGCTGAAGTGGTGATGGAGTATGGGATCCTGCACGATCGCTACGGAGATAAAGAAGAAGCTTGCAACCTATTTAAGCACTCCATCGGTCGCTACGAGCGACTGGACCATCAGTACAACCTGGCTGCCGCCTGGTTTAACACGGCGAGCGTCCTTTACGATCTCAACAAAATCAAGGCTTCCATCAACGCCTGCGAAAAGGGCTTGGGACTGGGGGGAGCTCAACACCTCGATCTCAAGACGCACCTGTTGTTGCAGCGGGCCAACTGCCGCGAACGCACCCAGGAGTTCGCCCTGGCGGTGGAGGACTACCTGGACGCGGCCAACGGATACGACAAGCTGGGTAGGCGGCGTCAGCAATGCAATATTTTATTTCGGGTGGGATGGCTGCTGGGCAAGCAGAAGCGAATGCTGGAAGCTCGCAACCTGCTGTACAAGGCCCTGAAGATCTCCAAAGAGTTGGACTATTCGGCGGGACTTGCCCGGTTTCACCTGCGCCGGGCCCAATTCTTGTTGGAGCACCAATATCCGGCCAAGATCCAGCAACATTTGCAGCATTCCATCATGTATGCCAGGTTGGCCCGGGCCGACAAGATCGAAAAGATTGCCCGAGGAGCCCTGTACCGCGCTCTGCTTGAAAAGCGGCGACCGCTGACGTTTTATATGAAAGCTCGGGCTCCCGAGGCCAACGCTGCCGCTCTGGCTAAAGCCGGTCAGGGCAGCTATTCTCATCGGGTCAGCGATGGGTACGCGATCCGAGTATGGCGGGATGCTCCCCGCTCGGCAGGTAAAGATGTGACCTTTCTTGCACGCCTTCTGGCCGAACTGGGGCGGAGGGCCCAGGATCCCGAATTTCTGCTTCAGAGCAGCGCCGTGACGAATTGGCAACGATCCGTGCGGCAGGGTCGACGAACACATTAATAAAGGATAACTTATGAAAAAATTCTCATTTTTACTGGTGCTTCTTCTGTGCGTAAGCGCTCTTGCCGAGAAAGCAGCCGCTCCTCTGGTCCACCTCCGGGACGCTCGTCAAGGTTATGAAAACATGATCTGGATGGAGCAACGGACCAAAATAGGGGGTGAGTCCGTGACCGGTTATATTCAAGGGACCGGTGGGGCCGATGACGCTTTGATGGGGTTCAACTTCAAGAACGACTGGGACATGCTGACCGCCACCGTGGGTTTCTTGGACACCGCACCCGAGGGGCGAGAAGCAGAGTTTTTCGTGGAGGCGGGGGGGAAGGTGCTTTACAGTTCCGGAATCCTTAAGAGCAAGGGGCCCTGCCATCAGGTGCGGGTTCCCATCCGGGGCTACAAAAATATCATCCTGCGGATCTCCTCGGACCGCTACAACGGTACGGCCGGTGCGGCCTGGGGCGGGCCCACCGTTTACAGCGGTCTTTCCGCCGAGGAGATGAAAAACGATTGGAGCCTCTCCATCAATAATAGCAAGACGCCTCTGCCGGGCGACGTGGTGCCGAACCAGGTACCGATCATGTTCGAGGTGCCGGGTGCGGCTGAAGAGGTGGAGTACCGGGTGAAGATCCGGCGGGACGCTGAAGCTCGGACCGTGATCGTGGAACGAGAAAGGTCGGACCCCTGACCCAACTCCTGGGAGCGTGTCGGAGTAGTCGGACCGAGCAGAGCGAAGGACATTTTGTTCAGGCGGATAGTGAAATTCCACCCTAATATTGGGCTATATTCGGTTGAAATGAGCTATTCGCATGGACAATAATGAACGAGCCTCTGCGACGGGAGACTACTCCGACACGCTCCTAGTGGAACTCTCGGCAGCCCTGGTTTGCGTGAGAAAGGGAGCCCCCTGGCTCTATCTCCAGGTCTCCGATCCGGGAAAGTTACCGTGCGGTCCTCTGGCTTTTGAAGACCCCACCCTCGAACTCGGAGTCAGGCGGCTCCTCGAGGAACTCGTCGAGCAGGAGGTCGGCTATCTCGAGCAGCTATACACCTTTGGCGATCAGGTGCGGTCCCGTATCGTTCCCCGGGAGGACCGGACCCTTTCCATTGCTTACCTGGGCCTAATGGAAGAACTCCCGACCCAACGAATCGTCTCCTTTTACCAGCTTTTCCCCTGGGAAGATACCCGAAAGCCCTGGCCGGAGGCGGTCCGTGAGTTGGTGGAACAACTCACCTCGTGGGCGCAAGGGGACCCCGAACGAGAGTGGCGCTGCCGGGTTTTGTTCGGGCTGGAAGGCAGCCCCTGGAACCCCGAACGGGTGCTGGAGCGCTATGAACTCTTGTACGAAGCCGGACTGGTAGAAGAAGCTGGCAAGGGAGCCAACCAGGGAAGAGCGCTCTGGGCCGACCACCGGCGGATCGCGGCCACCGCCCTGACCCGGGTGCGGGGAAAGCTGGCGTACCGCCCGTTGGTGTTTGAACTCTTGCCCCGGCAATTCACCCTCACCGAACTCCAAAAGACGGTCGAAGCCTTGAGTGGAGGGCTCCTGCACAAGCAAAACTTTCGGCGTATGGTCGAGACCGCCGGACTGGTGGAGATGACCGAAGAGAGCCGGTCCGAAGGGCGGGGGCGCCCGGCCCGGCTTTTCCGCTTTCGAAGCGAGGTCACCGTCGAGCGCCCTGCCCCCGGGGTGCGAGCCCGCCCCAGAGGGTCGTGGGGCGTTTCGTAGCTTTCTTTTTCAATTTCCTTGACAATTAATTATGCTCAGAGTTAGTATAAAGGTATCTTAATAATGCTCTCATAGAGCATAAATGGGAGGTAAGAAATGATGACCCAGGCTTTAGAAAGAATCGAACGCCGGCTTTCTGCCAGTATGCCGCGCTTTGAATGGGAATTGCGCAAGCCCCTTATCGAAAAGATATTAGGCCTGAAAATGGAGAAGAACGTGGTGATTCTCGCTCACAACTATCAGGTTCCTGAGATTTTTTACGGGATCGCCGACGTCACTGGAGACAGCCTGGCCCTGGCCCGAGAATCGGTGCACCGGCAGGAAGCAGACGCCATCCTATTTTGTGGGGTGCACTTTATGGCTGAGACAGCCAAGCTGTTCAACCCGAACAAACCGGTCCTGATCGCCGACCTGGAGGCCGGCTGCTCCCTGGCCGAGTCCATCACCGGAGCCGACGTCCGGGCCCTCAAGGCCCAGCACCCCGGTGCTCCGGTGGTGACCTACGTCAACTCTTCGGCTGAAGTGAAAGCCGAGAGCGACATCTGCTGCACCTCGGGCAACGCCCTGGCTGTGGTGGAGTCGCTGAACGCCGACAAAGTGATCTTCCTCCCCGACGGTTTCTTGGCGAGCTACGTGGCTCGCCAGACCGAGGTGGAGATCATCTCCTGGGCGGGGACTTGCATCGTGCACGAGGAGTTCACCGCCGATCAGGTGGCCGCCTATCGAGCTCAGTACCCGGGACTCAAGGTTCTGGCCCACCCCGAGTGCCACCCCGACGTGCAGTCGGCCGCGGACCTGGTGGGTTCGACCGCCCAGATGTCCAACTTTGTGGCTGAACAGAAACCGGGTGCTCAGGTGGCGCTGATTACGGAGTGCTCCATGTCCGACAACCTGGCGGTGGCTCACCCTCACGTTGAGTTGGTGCGTCCCTGCTCGATCTGTCCTCATATGAAAAAGATCACCCTGGAGAAGATCGTCGACTGTCTGGAGACCTTCCAGCCTCAGATCGAGATCCCCGAAGAGATCGCTTATCGCGCCAAGCGCGCCGTGGAACGGATGCTGGAAGTGTCGGCTCCCCGGCGAGTGGTGGCTCTACCGGTGGCTCAACCCGCCTGAGGAGGTAAATTATGGAACGCTTTTTTGATCTGATCATCGTGGGAGCCGGGGTCGCCGGACTCTCGGCACTGCTAGCAGCGGACCCTTCCCAAAGGGTAGCCGTGGTGAATCCTGGCTCTCCGTTGCAAACGGGTAGCACTTGGAGAGCCCAGGGTGGGGTGGCGGTGGCTCTGGGCCCGGACGACACTCCTGCTCTCCACGCCGCCGATACTATGGCCGCCTCGCGGCAACTGGCCGACGTTCAGGCGGTCAGGGTCTTGACCACCGAAGGACCCGAGCGGGTTCGCGAACTACTGTCCGAGGGCATGCCCTTCGATCGAGACATGGACGGGCAGGCCATCTTCGGCCTGGAGGCTGCTCACTCGAGAGCCCGGGTCATCCACCAGAAGGACCATACCGGCCGCACCTTGATCGCCCACTTGTGGGAGCAGGCCCAGCAGCGCCATCGCACAGAGTTCTACTCCTGCCGGGTGGCTCGACTGCTGACCAACAGCGGTGGTATCGGTGGAGTGCTCCTGTCCGATGGCCGGGTCCTGGCCACCCCCAGAGTCATCCTGGCTAGCGGCGGGTTCGCGGGGCTCTATGAAGCCACCACCACCGGCCTGGAAGTCCGTGGGGAGGGGATAGCACTGGCCACCGATGTGGGTGCACAGGCCAGGGATCTGGAGTTCGTGCAGTTTCACCCCACCGCCCTGGATAGACCTTCCGAAGGCCCGCTGCCTCTCCTGACCGAGGCCTTACGAGGAGCCGGGGCTAAGCTGCAACTCGAGAACGGAGAGCGCTTCGTGGAAGAGTTGCTCCCCCGAGACCAGGTGGCCAGGGCCATCGCTGCGCGCCGATGCGAGGGCCACACGGTTTATCTCGAGTTGGCTCCGGTGGATCGCCTGCAGGAGCGCTTCCCTGGCGCGGCCTCTCATCTCCGCGAAGGAAGCCGCTTACCCGTTCGTCCGGCTGCTCACTACACCATCGGTGGGGTGGCCACCGACCTGGACGGGTGCACGTCGGTGCCCGGCCTGTACGCCGTGGGGGAGGTAGCCTCGGTGGGGATCCACGGAGCCAACCGCCTGGCCTCCAATAGTCTGCTGGAAGGCCTGGTCTTCGGCCACCGGGCAGGCCGGCACGCCTCCCTTTCTTTGCGCTCCTGGAGCCGACCCACTCTGCGCGAGCCGCTAGCTCGGATCGAGTGCGCCCGTGAACTGGCTGCTTTTCGAGCCTCCTTCGAAGAGGCCACCGGAGTGGTTCGCCACGGGCCGCTGTTGGAGCGATTCTTGGAGGAGATGGGGGCCGCCGACACTATGGAGAAGCACCTCGCGGAGCAGGTGGCCCGAGCCTGCCTGGCTCGAACCGAAAACATCGGGGCTCACTTCCGGACCGACGCGGAAGGGCCCGTCACAGAACTGGACGTAGCTGGCTAATCATGTTTGAACTCCTATACCGTGACGCCTTGCAGCGCTTTTTATTAGAAGACCTTGGAGTGGAGGGTGATGTCACCAGCAAGCACCTGGGGCTGACCGACGCAATAATCGCCCGGGCCGGTATCCGGGCCCGCCAGGCCGGGGTGGTGGCGGGCCTGCTGTTCGTGGAACCGCTTTGCCGACTCCTAGACGAGCGATGCCGGGTTGAGGAGAGGGTAGAGGAGGGTTCGGCCTTTGAAGCCGGTGCGAACTTGCTAACCCTCAGTGGTCCGGCCCCGGCCGTTTTGGCAGCCGAGCGTACCGCTCTCAATCTACTCTCCCGGACCTTCGGGATCGCCACCCAGGTGCGAGGCCTGGTGGAGAAACTCCAGGGTACCGACTGTCAGCTCCTGCCCACCCGTAAGACGCTGCCCGGCATGCGGTTTTTCGACAAGTACGCCTGCGAAACGGGGGGGGCTGCCCGACACCGATACGGCCTCAACGACGCCATCATGATCAAGGACAACCATCTGGTGGTGGGTGGCTCCTTGGAGACTGTCTTGTGCCGCTTGAGAGAAAGTGCGGGTCATATGCTCACCGTGGAGATCGAGTGTGACACCCCGGGGCAGCTTCAGGAGGTCCTGGCAGCCGACCTGGCCATGCTCCGGAGCAAGCCTCGCTCGCGGGGGGTGGACGTGGTCCTGCTCGACAACATGCGGGGAGAGGTGCTCCGCGAGTGCGTTGATCGAATCCGTGCTCATCCCCGAATCATCGTGACTGAAGCTTCGGGCGCTATCACTCCCGACAATATTCGCGAGGTAGCCGAAAGCGGGGTGGATTTCATCAGCCTGGGTGCGCTCACCCACACCGTCATACCGGTCGATCTCGGGTTGGACTTTGACGCAGGAGTCTCACCCCCTCAATTCTAATACCGGTTGTGGTATGAGTGCGAGAGCTTGGGTGTTCCTGCTATGGCTGCTCACGGTGCAGTCTGCTCTTGCCTGCGGCTCGGGAACTTGCCACAGCGACTGCTGTACCGTGGACGAGTTTTGCGGTACCGTGAAACGAGACTGTTCGCAAGCCCAGATCAGCTGTCACGTGCCTACCGCCCAAGACCAGGCCGAGGTCATCCTGGTGCCGGAAGGGCCCCGATTCATCCTCATTGAGTCGGAAGAACCACTCTCCTGCCCCAGAGTGAACAATAGCTTCACCTACTCGGGGATTGTAGAGAGCGTGCACGAGGCACCGCCCGCCCCACCTCCGGTCCCACCGCCTCGATAGTTCTCCCTGTCGATATTCGCCTTTTTGAAAATTCAGACTTTTTAGGAGAACTTTGTTATGTCAATTCCCAAAGGGCTAGCCACCCTCATTTTGTGCTGCACTTTTTTGAGCGCACCGGCTCTTTCCGACTGCTGTGGGCCGGTCCCCATGCCGTCGGAGCAGATTAAGCTTGGCTCTGGTTGGAGCGGATCGCTCTTTTTTGAACACATGGATATGAGTTCGCTGCGCCGGGGCACCAAAGAGGTTTCCCCCGACCAGGTTTTGACGGAGCGACTGAACGCCGGAGCCCCTGCCTTCAGCGTGCCTACCCGGATGTACATGGATCGGGCCTCCGCGCAACTTCGATACCAGTTTAATCCGGAGCACTCGCTCCGACTGACCATACCGTGGCGCTTCAATCAAATGGACATGCGAATGGCGAGCCGCCCCGGAGCGGGCGGGGGCGGTCACGGGCACGCTCATCACCGAATCGCCCCTCAGATGGACCACCACAATACCGGAGCAGAGCACGACCATCACCAGCACGATGAGATGGGGCATGAAGCCCACGCTGAACACCATCACGCTGAGCACGGGGGCCATGGCGGAATGAATCCCGCCGCACCTATGTTCATGAACATGACCATGGATCAGACCGACGGATTAGGGGACATCAGTCTGGCTTACAACTACACCTTTCAACTCGACGACAACACCGCCTGGGTCGGAGGCGGGGTTTCGCTTCCCACTGGGGAGTGGGACGAGCGAGGTGGTGGAGGGGGGTTGATCCATAACATGATGCAACCGGGCAGCGGCGCCCTGGGTCTCTCGGCCGAAGCGGGAGCGGACCTTCCTCTGGGAGACTCCAAGTTTTCCTTGCATCCCCGGGCTTCCGTGCAATGGAACGCCCGAAACCCCCTGGGATATCAGCGAGGATCGCGCTTGGACTACGAACTGGGTTCCCGCTACCAGGTTCATGAGCGGGTGGGTTTGAGCCTGGATCTGGTGGGGTTCATGGCCCAGAAAGATACCAGCAACGGGACCATCGACCCGGTGACCGGACGAGTCGCCTTCCAGAGTCCCCAGACCTCATTGGTCGACGACGTGATCAATACCGGCGGACAGTTTCTGTTCATCGCCCCCGGACTGAGAGCCAACCCCACTGAAGACATCGCCCTGGGGATCCAGTACCGCCTACCGATCTACCAGAAAGTGCACGGCACCCAACTCGGTATCGATAGCTGGTACCGGGTTTTTATGAGCGCCCGGTTCTAACGAATTACCGGCCCGGCACCACTAAGGCCGGGCCGGTGGCTTGTTCTGTTTAAACTATGAAGGTAGAGACTTTTAACCAGGATCGGTTCATTCTTTTCGCGAATTTCCTCTATTCAGGGGAGTCGACCGATACCGCTCCCTTAGAGGAGTGTCGATGGCAGAGGTTGGTGGAGTGGGCAGCAGCCCGTCAAGTAGTTCGTCTCCGAGCAGTACAAGCAAGTCGGAGGAGAGCTCCGTCTCACCGACGACCGATTCTGCACCACAAAGCTCGGGTTCAGGGGTCACGAGTACCGTGGATCGAGGCGAGCAGGCCCAGTCGGCCGATACCGGGGCCGCGGCCTCCCACGATGCCCTGGTGGGGGAATCCGCCTCGAGTGACCCGGATGCCTCCCGGGAAGTGGCGGCGGCCCAAGCCGAGGTGGCTGGAGCGGTCACCGGCCCTGTAGAAGGCACGGCAGAGACCGAGGAGGCCGAGCAGACCCGGGAAGCGGAAGCCCTTACCGAAGAGCAGCAAGGGAGAATGGACGAGTACCAGACGGCTCGGGCCACGCTGGATAGCGCCATAGCCGGAGAAATGGTGGATTTCGTGGCTCTGAGCGAGGCCCGCGAGGTGGTCCTCGGCTATGCCGACGAAGTGCAGGGTGCTCTGGGCCAGATGCAACAAACGTTTTCTACCCTGGATACTCAGGTAGCCCGGCAAACGGGTTTCATCACCAATGAAGGGCAAATGCTTTCTCCTGAAGAGCAGGCTGCCGCTCTGGAATTCACCTCGGCCGAAGTAGCCAAAGCTCAGCAGCCTTTCGACGAGGCAACCGGCGCGCTGATCGCCACCATTCAGGACCCCGTCGTTCAGAGCTACCTCGCCGACCTGGACCCTGAACAACAAAAGGATTTCTTTGAGAGCGTGTCCCGCTATATGCCGGCCTCGGAAGTAGGCCGTGCGTGGTCGGCTGACTTCACCGATGCTCTGGCCGCGCTGGGTTCCGGCGGACAGACAGCAAACGGCCTGGCCGAAGTGGCCGCCGAAGCTCGAGCGGGGCTGACCCCCGAAGATCAGGTCGCCTTCGACGCAACGGTGGGAGTGCTGGTGGGTACAGGTCTTGCCGAACGTCCGGAAAACGCCGATGCCAGGTTGCAGTCGGCCGCCCAGGCTCTGGGCCTACCCCGGGCCGAACTGGAGGCGTTGCGAGACCCGGCCTCTACTCCGTTCGAGGAACTGGGAGTTTTCACTCAGACCGCTACTGTGGCCTTTTCTGCCTTTGACAGCTTCCGGGCCGCCGATCCGTCTGCCGGACCTTCCGCCTTCGATTATGTGAGCATGGGAGTGGGAGGTCTGTCCAAGCTGGCTCAAATGGCTGACGAATCGGCCTCCGTGGGACAGATGCTGGGCGCAGCGCGCAGCGGGCTATCTCGGGTGAGCGGTGCCTTAGGAGTGGCAAACAATGCCCTGGGAGTGATCGGCCTGGGGTTTTCGGTCGCTGCCACCGTGGACGCTATTAGGCAGAACAACGCAACCGACGCTATCAGTGGCGGGCTCGGCATAGCCGGAACCCTCGGTACCATGGTAGCCGGTGCGGTGGGTTCCGGTGGTCTTGCGGTAGCGGGTTATGCGCTCATCGGAGCGGGTCTGGCTTTGCCGACGGTGGTCAATGGTCTGCAAAACGAGGCGTTCGTGGAAGGCGCTCTGGCCGCCGCCCTGGGCCCCGAGGAGTCCAGCTTTTCCTTGCGAGGTAGGATGATCGGAACTGCCCCGCCCAGCGCGGCCGCCGTACTCGATGCCCTGCGCCCCTCCGACATGACGGTCTCCCAGTACCTCGACTCACGCATCGAGGGTTTCAATCCCGAAGCCAGCGATTTTGCCATAACCATCTGGGGCTCGATCCTCGACGAATACTACGCGCAGGAACTGCCCTAATACGCCCTAATGCATTTTGTGAGACAGCCGAAGACCTTGCCGCTGCACCAGAATCAGTAGCCGATTCGCTTCCACCGCGGCCTCCCTGGCCGCCTCGAAGTCGCCCACTCGACAGAGTTCCACCGCCTCCAGCCAACCGGCCAGGCCTTCCACCAGCAAACGGTGGCCGGCCTGCGTTTCTGCTGTTCGCTCCCGTTCGGTCACCAGCAAGCTCCGGTAGTTTTCCCAGGCTCCCTTGATCCGCTTCTCTACCTCGTCCAGCGATTGCTGCCAGGTCGAAGACTCCATGGCCTCGGCAGCACAGAGTCGGTGAAAAGAGGTGAGATGCACCGACTTCCAATCAATCGGCGTTAGAAGGTCAGCCTCGGCGTAGAGTGCTTGAATGAGCCGGGTGAAGTCGTCGGCCATCAGGCTCTCTATTTGGTCGGACCCGGAAAACTATCCACCCACTCAATGGTAAAATCCGGGAAGCTATCCACAAACTGGATCTTGTAGTCGGGGAAGCTTTCCACCATTTGCCATTTCCCCGGTGAATCGGGAAAGGCTGTGACCTTCTGGACTTTGAGATCGGGGAAACTGGTGACCACCTTGACCTTGTAGTCCGGAAACGAATCCACCACCTGGATCTTACCGTAGACGAATTGGGCAGCCTCGGGTTTGTCGCTCCCGGCAAGGGCGGACGCCGCGAGAAGTAGGAATAGAAGTACTGTCATTCGCATCCCTGTAAATTTCCCAACCCTCACGGCAATCCTTCAACCCAGTTTTCCACGCGCAAACCGGCGATTCGAGAAAACTCCTTGAGGTTGTTAGTGACCAGAGTAGCGTTCAGGTGCAAGGCGTGGGCTCCAATCATTGTGTCGAGCGGTCCGATCGGAGCGCCTGCTCGCTCTAAAGTAGCCCTGACCTCCCCATAGACCAGAGAAGCATCGTAGTCGAAAGCCACGATGATGAAAGGCAATAGGAATTGTTCCAAGGCTGCTCGGTTGCGCTTCCGAAATTGACTTTTCGAAACTCCGTAGGACAACTCCGCAGCGGTCACTGAGGAGATGCCGATCTGTCCAGGTTGGTGAGAGTGGAATCTTTCTAGAACTTCGGGTGGTTTTCGTTTGATGAGATAAATACAAATATTGGTATCTAGCAAGTGGGTCAATCGAAAAGCTCCTCACGAGCTTGTTCGGTGGGTTGATCGCGAGACTCCATAAAGTCCTCGCTAAACATATCGAGCGCTGATAGCATCGGCTCCCAGAACCCTTCGAGTGGTAGTAAAACGACCGCGTTTCCCATCTTCTTAAGGTGGACCTCGCTTCCCGAGAATCTAAACTCTTTAGGCAGCCGAACAGCCTGGCTTTGTCCATTTTGAAAGAGTTTTGCTTTCTGCACGCCTGTCGTCCTTAAAATACAAAGTATATGCTAAAAGTATATACTGCGTTCTGGTCAGCCGTCAATGGCAAGGTTGAGCTGGAGTCAGGGGGTAGGTTCTCGGCCTGGTACGAAGTGGTACCCATGTCCGGTGTACTTTGTCCTGTCTGCAAGAATGCGGAGCTCGACACCGTGGTGAGTGCCCCCTACATCCGGGGTATGCTGCTGGCTTACACTTTCGGGACCAAGCGCTTCGTGGGCTGCAACCGGTGCGTTAAGAAGCAACTTGCCAAAGAACTCGGGGTGAGCATGGTGGTCGGCTGGTTCAGCCTGACCTCACTGCTGGTCAACCCGGTGTGTATCCTCTGGAATGGCGCCCGCCTCCCGTTTCTTCGGGCCAACCCCCGAAAGGTTGCGGACCTGCTGGCCGAATTCGGGATCGACACCAGCGAACCCGCGGCTCGGGTGGACATACCCCGGGTGGCAGCGTCGCTGGCGGCGGCCATGGTCAACGCCGATGGAAAGGTGGGGGAGGACGAAATACTGGTGGCCGTGGAGATCGGCCAAAAGCTCTTCGACGGGTTCGACCTGGAGCTCTTTCGAGACGTTCTACTGAACTCCCAGAGCTTGCCCAATCCCACCCAGTTGGCTTCGGTACTGCGAGACTACCTGACCGAAGACGGAAAAGTCGCGGTCCAGAAATACCTGGTGGCCATCGCCGTAGCCGACGGTAGCGTGGCCCCTCAAGAGATCGACATCCTGCGCAACGTTTCTTTTGCAATGGGGTTACAACCTCCAGACTTATCTCCCCCAGGAATGAGCGGAGAAGTCTTGAACGAGAATCAATAGGTTATGAGTAAATTTCTAGTTCTAGCACTGGCCCTCTTTTTGTTGTCGCCGGCGATAGCCCAGGAGCAGGTCATCGAGGTCACCTCCGAGCCACCTGGCGCACTGGTGGTGGTCAATCATCGGGTTAAGGGGCGCACCCCTCTCACTCTCACCGAGTTGGAGCCCGGCAAGCATCACTTTCGAGTCTCCCACGGGCCGGAGTACCGCCCCTTCCAGCAAGAGATCGAGGTAAGACCCAATCATACCGAGGCCTGTCACGTGGTCCTTTCTCCCATCACCGAGACCTCTTTGAAGCAGGGGGTGCGCCTTCTCCAGGAAGGTCAGATCGCAGCCGCAGAAGAGGCGCTGCACCGGGCCCTGCGGGAGTCGCCCCGGCAACCGGAAGCGTATTTGTGGTTGGGTAAACTGGCTTACGAGCGAAATGAGGACGACAAAGCGGTCGAGTACATCCGCGAGTACGCCCAGGTTTTTCCTGAAGACTCGCAGGCTCATCTGCTGCTTGGTCGCTTGCATCAGCGCGGTGGCCGCACCGGGGCAGCCTATACCAGCTATAAACTGGCTCTACTGAACACCGTGGAGATGAAGCAGGCCCTCCAGGACATGCCGCCTGCCACCTGGGAGGCCATCAAGGAGGCCGGGGCACCGGTGGCTCCGATTTATCAGATGCGCCTGGCCCATCTGTACGAACTGAAGGGTCGGACCCCCGAAGCGCTCGAATGGGTCGAGAAGGCCGTGAACGAGATTTTTTCAGACCAGATGTTGAATTCAGGACAGATATGATCCCCGACTCTCTGAGGGAAGCGGAGTTCATAAATTTACTCACCATCCGCAAGAACGGTGACGGAGTCCCTACCCCGGTCTGGGCGGCCAGAATCGAGGAGTCGCTCTACGTCTTTTCCCAGGGGCAAGCCGGTAAGATCAAACGGATCCGCAACTCAGGAGATGTGAGGGTTGCCGAATGCACGGCCAACGGTAAGCTGAAGGGTTATTGGCACGTGGCCAAAGCGACTCTGGTGGAGAGCGGATCCCCGGAAGAGGCGGCCGCCTACGAAGCTTTACTCTCGAAATACGGCTGGAAGATGAAGATGCTCAATTTTGGCTCCAAGCTCTCTGGTAAAGCCAAAACACGCGTGGTGGTTCGCCTAGATTTTTAGGTGCTGCAAAGGATCTTTCGGTGGGCGTTGAACTCCATAAGGCAGCAGGAAAATGACAGCGGCAACCAATCAGACAATCCTCGGCCTTACCCCTGGAGAGATCATCGAGGGCCGGTTTCAGATAGGGGAGTTGATCGGGTACGGGGGGCAGGGCGCGGTCCTTAGTGTCAACCACCTGGAGTGGGACCGCCGGTTGGCTCTGAAGCTACCCCTGCCAGACGCCATCAACTCTCCCAAGAAGAAAGAGCGCTTCGTGCGGGAAGCCGAAGCTTGGATTCGCCTGGGGGTGCACCCCAATATCGTGCGTTGCTGGTTTGTGCGGCAGATCGTCGGTTTGCCTGGACTTTTTCTGGACCTGATCTCCGGGGGCTCTCTCGAAGACAAGATCGAAAATGGCGAGATCGGTCCTGGGCGCTGGACCGAGATCCTGGATGTTATGATCGGGGTGGCCGAAGGATTGGCCCATTCCCACAACCTGGGCATGATCCACCGGGATATCAAACCCGAGAATCTCCTGCTCCGGCGAAACGGAGAGGTTTGCGTCACGGACTTCGGCCTGGTCAAGAGTGCCGACCGAAAGAGCCTGTCCAATAAACCGGTCTTTGAAGGGGTCGAAGAGGAGGAAGAATCCAGTGGGACTGGGGCTACTGGAGTCGGCGAGTTTCTGGGGACACCTCGCTACGGCGCGCCGGAGCAGTGGAACAAAGGGATGACCATCACCCCGGCCACCGACATTTATGCGGTGGGGGTCATCCTTTTTGAGATGCTCACCGGCCGCCGCCCCTTCGATGCGCCCGGCGAGAATCCGGAACCGCTGGAGTTGATCCATCGCCATCTGGGGCAAGCACCCCCATCTCCTCGAGATTTTCAGCCAGATGTACCCGTCGATCTGGAGGCCCTCTGCCTGAGGTGCCTGTCCAAGGATGCTCTGGGGCGTCCGCAGTCAGGGAGTGCGCTGGTGCCGCTACTGGTCGAACTCAAAGAGAAGATCACCGGGGTCAAGCACGCCCGGCCCGCCCCGCTGCCGGAGAAAGAAAGACCCGCCCTGCTCAACAACGCCGGAGTCTCGCTGCTGTCTCTAGGGCTTCACCAAAAAGGCCGGGAGAATATCGAGAAAGGACTCCTCTTGCAGGCCGACCATCCCGAGTGTATCTACAACCTGGTGCAGTTGGAGCGTCGGGCCGGGCGGATGGGGGAGGTTGAGTCGTTGCAGAGGCTGCGCCGTGCCAACGCAGCCCTGCCTCTTGCTCTTCTTTGTATCGAGGAGGGCCACCCCAAGCTCGCCTATCAGATCGTCAAAGCGATCCCGGACGAAAAAAAGACTGGGCTGCTTCACCGGACCGAAGGCGACGCACTTATGTACATGGGTGAGTTTGAGGAAGCGGCCGCCTGCTATCGCAAAGCCCGGGAGAAACTCCCCAACGATCAGGCCACCGCCAAGCGCCTGCAACTCGCCGAACAACGGAACCGAATTCTGGACGGGCGAATCTACTTCCCCATCCCGGGAACCTTGCTCACCGGTGAGTGGCCGGAACCCGACGGAAAGAGCGAACTAACCAACGATAGTAAACTGCTCAACGTGACGGCCCGAGCGGTCAGTGTGAGCGACCCGGAGTGGACGGAGCCCACCGTGACCACGGCTCGTCCAACTGGCGCTACCGCCGTCACCAGGCTGTGGCATACCGAGAAGGCCATGGTGATTCAGGACCAGACCGGCTTTGAAGTCTGGAACAAGTTGGCGCTTCAGCCCATGGGCCGCTCCACTGGCAAGATCCTGGCCGTGAGCGGGACCTTGAGTCACGTCATGTACCTGGACGGTCCCAAACTCATGCTCCTGGACAACATCAAAAAAAGCACTTCTCCGGTCAGCCTCGATGGTGAGGTGGAAGGGGTCATGGCCGCTTTCTCGGTGGGGCAAACCGGACTCTTTGTCCTGACCATAGACGGTCGACTCGGTAAGATGGACCCCCGTTGTCGGGTGGAACCTCTGGTCTGGCCCTCGCGCACCCCCGATCCCGCGAAGGTCAGACTGTTCTGTGTGCACGAATCCGGGCTGGTGGCTCTGGCCACCGAGGATCATCAGCTCCTACTCCTGGATCTGGAAAAACGAACGTTGGTCCGGCGGAAGCTGCCCTTCCGAGCCGAATCGGTGGCGATCGATGCCACCGGAGAGACCATCGTGGTGGACAACGGCAAGCTCTACGGAGTCTTTCAACGAAACGGAAGACTGGTGCACCGAGGCAACGGGGCCTGCGCGGTGGACCCCACCAACCGTTACCTTTTGGCCTGGGCCGGAATGCTCAACGTCTATTCTTTGGCCAATTTTCATAAGGTCCGCAGCTTCTCCCAGCAGATGCCCCCGCCCGATTCGGTGAGTTGGACTCTCGACGGTCGGCTGGCCTTGACCGGAACCGGCGGAAAGTACCAGGTATGGGAAGTCGACGAAGATCACCGCGTGTATGAGCGCGAGTTGTTGCTCACTCCCGGAGAGACCTACGAAGACCTGATCCAGAGCTTCGTCCGCTACGACACTGCCATGGCCGACGCTCTGAAGTTCAAGGAAGCCCACCAGTACAAAGAGTCCTACTGGGCCGTCAGCAAGGCTCGCGCGGCCAAAGGCTTTCTGCAGTCCGAGCAGGCCCTGACCCTGCACTGGGACCTCACCGGGATTCTGGAGCCGGACGGCCTGGAGTCGCTCTGGGAGCGGATGTTTTTCCGGGGCATTTCGGCCACGGCCTTTACCCGCAACGGTCGCCTTCTGGCCATGGCCCAGGGCAGGCGCTGCGAAGTCCGGGCCTTCACCGGGACTTCGGCTCAGGAGCGCTACGCGGTCGAACTGCAGGTCGAGCCGGAAGGGCTTCACTATCACAACTCGGTGCTGCTGGCCGTGCAAAGGGACGGCACCATCCACGCCCTCAACAACACCGACGGCGGAGTTCTCTTCTCCCTCGACACAAAGCTTGGTGAAATAGCGGGCTCGGCTTATCGTGCCGGAAACCTCGTGATCTGGAATAAGGGGGGGCAAACGCTCGCTTTCGACCCTTCCAGACAAGAGTTGACCGAGATCCGAAAGTGCCCCCCCACACAAAGTCTAGTACCGCTGTCGGCCGATCGGGTGCTTTGCGCCGTAGCAGCCAAGGTCAAGCTTCTCAATCTGAGATCGGGTAGCGCGGAGATGTCGTTGGAGCTAATCGACGGGCTCAGTTGTGTTTCCACCCTGGACGACGAGGAGATCCTACTGGCCGGCTTCCAGGACGGAACCTTTCGGGCCATCGATCTCAACTCCGGTAAAGAGCTTTTTTCGGTCCAGTGGGACATCGGACACATCACCGGAATCAAGGTCAATCGGTCACTTGCCTACGGAGTGGCGGTCAGCGCCAACGGAAAATTCGTGGTGTTCGATCTCCGAACCGGCCAGAGCTACATCTCCTTCACCGCCCACAGTCAGGGTATTCCCCAGTTGGAGATGACCGATGATGGTCGGTTCTTCTTGACCCGATCCCGGGACGGCCAATTCAGACTTTGGGAGACCTGCTGGAAGCTTCAGGACCACGAAGGGTCGGCGGCCGTGGGTTGGCTGGATGCGGGGGCGGGCAGCACCCTCGGTCGACTAGGAAAGTTTCTGGGGCGACAGGTCTAACGGGCCTCTTTTTCGGTATCGATCAACTCTTGGATAACCGAGCCGTTTGGGTAGCCGAGGGAAGTCGCTTTCTTCAAGGATTCTTGAGCCTCTTCGAAGCGTCCCAGTTTGGCATAGGCCACTGCGATATTGGCGTGGGACACCGCCTGAGTATCATTCAACGCGATCGCCTTTTGGAGCGACTCTAAACCTTTTTCCGGCTGACCTTCAAAGATATAGAGGATGCCTAAGGAGGCGTGGGCCTCCGGATATTCCGGGTTCAGTTGGAGGGCCTGCTGGTAACACCCTCGAGCGTCTGGGTAACTACCTTCGTGGCGATAAACTGCTCCCAGGTTGGTCCAGGCCACGTACGATTTCGGGTTGATCTCGAGCGCGCGTTTGTGACACTTGATGGCGCTCGGATAGTCTTCCATGGAATCGAAGGTATTGCCCAGAATGGTCCAGAGGTCGGAGGACTGGGAGGGATCCACCCCCGCCTCCAGGGCGCGCATCAGGTGCACGGCGGCCTCTTCGTACTGGCCCTGCTGGTAGAGCTGGACCCCTTTCTCGGCGTCAGCCTGCCCGGCCGCCTCGGCGGAAGCCAGGCCGGAAACGGATAGGGTCAGGAAAAGGAAAAAAAGGACTTGAACAATTCGCTTTCTCATTCAACAAAGATTTGCGGCGGAACGGGGTTGGCCTGCCCCTGGGCTCAGCGGGTCCGGGTTTTCTGATAGCTGAGGGTGTCGCTGTCCTGATTCCATACCACCGTTTCTTGAGAATTTTCTCTCGGGTGGGAGAAGGTCACGTTCAACACCCGTCCGTCTTGGGAGGCGCTCAGTCGGGGGGCTAGAGGGTCGGGCCGCCCTTGGCCGTGGCTGCCCAGGACCGTGAATCGATCCGGTCCCATTTCCAAATCCTTGAGGGGGTAGTGCCCTTCCTGAGCGGGCTCCGGATCCCAGAACTTGCCAGCTGGCCGACCGCAGGTCAGGCTATCCCGGTGGTGGGACTCCCCGATCCCGAAGATGTTGATGAGGTCCCAGAAGCTAAAAGAGCCAATGTCAGCAGGGTTGACTCCGGCAGCTACGATCTCGTTTTTCGCGGGATTGAGATCGTGCGCACTGCCGTCGAGATCGGAGGCCTGTTCGAACCAGTAGAGGGCGGAACTCACGAGCTTCTGAGCTCGAATTCCGTTCTCCCGTTGGGTTTCCAGTCGCGAAACGTCTTGCAGGCTTTCTACCGGTGGGACGAAGACCTTTCCCCGGGAGCTGACGGGCAAACTCACCTGTTCCGATGCGGTCCAGGAAGTCGGTTGCTCCGGCTGGTTGGTTGCGGAACGCTCACCGGACCGGAACTCCAGTTGTCTGGTTTGGGGATCAAATCGGGCCTGTCCGCCCCCGTTAGACGAAGCCCGGATCTCAGCATCGTCTCCCTTTACCCGATACTTCATTTTCTCTCGAGTGTGCTCTCCGCTAAACACCCGGGTGTCCTTGTGAAACTCAAAGTTGTCTGCAGGCCGGACCACGTGGCCCCGGCGGTGATCCAGATCGCCCGCCGAGTTGTCCTCGGTCTTCAGGTGGCTGACCGCTTCCATGGCCCTCCACATTTCTTTGGCCTCCGGGAGGTTGCGGTGAGCGTCGTAATATCTATCCAGGCTCTCGGCTTGAATCGATAACTCTTCGGGGTAGTTCCGCGCTACGCGGTAGCTGTGGGTAACGGTGTGGTTGCTGCTAATCATACTCATTGCGGAAATTTAAAATTTCACTATGGAACGATTATGGAATGGTTGCGGTGGGAGGTGGCCAGATGTGACAAAAAGGTGATCGTTTCACCTCAAGCCGTAGGAGGCTGGAAGGTCAGCACCTTTTCTACGTGGGCGTAGAGATCAGGGTTGCGCTCCTGGAGCTGTTGGTAATCGTTTTCGGGCTTGTACTGCTTGTCGTTTTCCACCGGCTGGGTCAGATAGGCCTCCACCGCTTCGGCGAAATACTCCTCCACGTTGTCCATGGCCCGGCTGGTCAGAAAAGGCTTTTCACCTTCCTGATATCGCTTCAGATCGCGGGCGTAGAGGGCTTCGATGGTTTCCACGTGGCGCAGTTCCGGAAACTCCTCGACGATCTTATCGATGGCGTGCCCGGTCTCGTGCAAAAGCACAGAGTGAAAACCGGTTTTCTTGGAGGGTAGACTCACTACGTCGTCGTCGGTGACGATCAGCCGGTTCGGCCAGTAGTGGGCCCCCAGGTGCTGATCCATCCCCATCCCGTTGATGGAGGAGTAGCTCTTCTTTGAGACCTCACTCAGGCGCTTTCCATGATGGATCCCGTAAGGAATGATCAAGATATCGTTCTGGGGATCGAGAATCGCGTCGTCGGAGAGGCCGAGCCGAGATTCGGAACTGCTCTTCACCGCCTCCTGACCGTTGAGAGCCAGCAACACGCTTCGAAACAGACCCTGCTCGGTCTCCAGAGGCTCCAGGTATTCATCCATCTCGGAGGGTTCGACGTTGTGCTCTTGCTCCAAGTAGAGGAGGGGTTTCTCGCCCCGAAGCTCCTTCACGTCGAAGCCAATGCCGGCTTCCCCGAAGCGCTCCAAAAGTTTCTCGGCCAACACCCCCGCCCTGCCGTGTTCTAGCATGGCCAGGGCAAAAGGATCGGACTCCTCAGACTGAGTCTTGGCGATCTCCTGGTCTACCCGGGTGGTCACCTCTTGCACGATGCTCTTTGCTTTTTCCGCGTCCTGCTGGAGCATCTCCGGAGTGTACGTGGTGATCAACTCGGTCTGAGAGAGATCCTCGTTTTGAGCCAGGGCCACGTAGACGATGTCTTCTTGGGCCAGTCGGTCCAACCAGGGCTCCGGTACCGTGGCCAACTGCTCGACGGCAGCCTGCCGCAGCGGTCCTTTGAGCTGATCGCCTCGGAGTAGAGCGGCGGCCTTCTCTTTAGCCGTGGGTGTTGCCTGAGTCGCAAGATGGCGTCTCAATCCGGAGATATTCATAGGCTCAGGATATCAGTCCACCCTGATAAGGTGCTGAAATTGCTAGCTTGGAGGATCCCCACCGTGCTACCGAAATTATTTCGTGTGGCGTGCAAATCATGAAAAGTTTCAGCGGGATCTCTCAGTTTCTAGAGAGCCAATCCGGTCCGGTGGAGTCCGAAGGCTCGTTTACCATCGATAGCCATCGGGCTTTTCAGAAGCTCTCCCAATTTCAGCTCCCTTCTCCAGGCCACTGGGTGGTGAAACTGGTCCAGGCTGCGGTGCGGATGGAGGCAAAAAGGATCGACTTTCAGTTCGGCCGCAAGTACCTGAAGATCAATATCGAAATGGACTCGCCACCCAGCGCCGACGAGATCCTGGATGACGTCTTGCAGGGCGGACTGGGGCTCGACCCGGCTCGCCAGCATCTGGTGACCGGTATTCGGTACATATGGGGCAGGTACCCCAAAGAACTGCAGTGGGAGTGCCACCACGACCAGGGCTGGAGCCAGGTCTGCGCGATCACCGGCGGCACCCAGAAAGAGAGCACGCCGCCTTCCTCTTATCGTGGGATCAAGATGCTGGTCCACGCCACCGCAGTGAAGCCCAAACGGAATTTGCTTCGCTTTGAGGCCGAACCGACCCTGACCTGTGCCAAGGCGTTGGCCGACCTCTGTTGGATGGCGCCAATCCCGGTCACGGTCGACACCCGACGCATCGACAATCCTTTTCAACGGAGCTATACCCACGCCACGCTGCTGAGTGGGCCGCGCCAGGGCCTTCTCGGAGTCTGGCTGGAAGAATGTGAGAGCGGGGGCTTTCCGGTGAGGCTACCCAAAAACCCCGGGGAGTCCGACGGCTTTGGCGCCATTCGCCAGAAAAAGCCCGCCAAAGCAAACGGCTATTTCGAGCACCGAAGCTGCGGAGCGAGGGAAGTCTTTCTGGTCGATTATCTTCTTAGCGTCTACTATACCGAGGGCGGTGCTACCTCGAATAAGCTCTGGTGGGTGAAAGATGGAGCGTTGATAGGCCCAGTTGAACTGACCGGATGGGCAACCCAGCCTCTCGACATCTTCTTCAACGGCCGTGACCTTCGCACCGATCTTGGTGGTTTTTCACCCGCCTCCTCCGACTTTCGTAAGGAGATGGCGACGGCCCTGGACACCCTGAAGATGGTGATGTTTCAACTCAAGGAGCAGGGGTGCCCGGGAAAAGTTGTTAAAGCCTTAGAGAAGAAGGTCTCCCGCATCGAAGGGTTGGTCGAGGCCAAGAACGAGGAGCTTTCTAAGAAGGGGTTCCAGGCTCTCGAGCAGATGGAACTCACTCCGGACAACCTGCCCGATTATCTGCACAGGCTCTTCATGCTTGATGCCGAATCGAACGACGCGGTCGGGGCATCTCGATATCTCAGTGCCTACCGACGATTCTTTTGGCACGGCCAAACGCTGGAAGGGGAGATCGCACGCCGGTGGTGGGGCTCGGTGATTAACTATTTTCAAGATTCCGAAGAAGAGGAACAGGCCGCTCCCCCGGCTTTGACCCGGGCCCGGCTGAAATTGGCCCAAATAACCTCGGAGCCGCTCGAAGTAAGAGAGTTAGTCCTGCGTGCTACCCGAGGTGCTATCGGAAGCTACGCTCTTTCTTGCGGTATACCCGATCCGCTTCTGGGTTTATGCTTTTTGGAGTTGGCCAGGCAATCTCCCGAACTCGTCTCGCCGCCTATGTGGGAGGCCGTCGTGGGCATTGCTGAGATCGGCTACAAGGACGACATCGACCGCCTCCTGGCCGAAGAACTTCGGTGTGCGGAAGGTTTTGAAAAGCTCGTGCCGGCTTCCTTGCGAGAGCGGGTCACGTTCGTGCACCGCCACGGGCCCTGGCAGGCTCCGCCCGAAGATAACTACGGCACCACCTCGGCTCTGCGGCAACACTGGAGAGAAATGAACTTGCTCTGGGCCGTACCCCGAACCGTGGGAATCATGGGCCTGGGAACCCTGAGTTTCAAACTCGGCATCAATCTGGGAATTTGGGGCTTCGTAGCCGCCGTTGGGGCCAGCCAAAAACTCCTGGACAACGAACTCCAACCCCTGTGGTGCGAGCGAAAAGCCAAAGAAATTCTGGAATCACTCCAACTGCCGGAAGAGTTGAAATAACTCAGCGAGCGAATGGAACCCGCGTGAGACCCCCACTGGAAGCTCATTCATCGACCCAAGGATTGAGTAGTTGGACCCCAGTTCGTTGGAAATCTCCTGTATCACGGGTTACAAGCGTGAGATCGTGGTGAAGAGCGGTCGCGGCAATGATGAGGTCTGGTTGTGAAAAGGTGTGACCTGCTTTTCGGCCCTCTTCGACGAGCAGTCGCCATTTGAGCATGATGTCCTCGCTTATCGGCAGGGTGCGTCCCTCAAAAATTGGCCGAACTCTGTGGGTAAGCCATTCGGTTAAGCTCGCCCGGCGATCAGGCTCAATCACCAATATTGGTGTCGAGAAGCCATGGCCTCACAGTTCTAAGTCACGGATCGGCATGGCCATGCGGGGCACCTCGATGGAGACTTCTCGATAGGGTGAAGACTGTAAAGCTTCGATCAGAGCCTCACCACTCTGGTTGCCTTTTAGTCGCCGGAACTCAGCGGCAGAAATAACGACAACCTCCTCACGCCCCCGCAGCGTAACGTGCTGTGGACCATCACGTTTGACCCGTCGTACCAACTCGCTAAAACGCGACTTAGCATCCTGTAACGGCCAATAGTTTGGAAGATTCGGAATTGTCTTTTTAGACACAGGCCCTAGATGATACTCAAATCCTATCATTTCGACAACCCCGCGAGCGGGGCCCGCTTCCAGGGTGATCTTCGTCACACTCCGCCCTTGCCTTTGATCACTGATTCCATTTCCCTAACGCGGCATAATCACTGGAGTGAGCAAGCCACGGAATAAGGAGACAGCGAATATGATCAAGGGCAAAGACCAGAGTCACCAACAAAATACCGGAGCAGACCGGTTCCCGGCCTCCACCGATCGCTTTACGCCCAGCGCCGAACTCAGCTCCCCCGGCCAGGAGAAATCCCGACTCGACACCTTGCTGGGCGGCCTGAACAGTGCCTTCAGTTAGGTCCAAGTTAATGCTCTCCGCCCTGATGAAGCGACCTGGGTTCGCCGCGTAGACTTCCATCATCTTCGCGTGGCGTGCTGGTGAGTGTTAGGAGTTCATTGAGCCATTAATTCGAACTGCGATTTCAGGAGCAAACGGGTGCCTCTCACTTTGTCGGTCAGGTTGATCTCGATTCGCCAGAGGCCTGGTAGGTCGTCTTTCTCCCCCGTGAATTTTAGGATCGCAGGACTGAGACGAACGTTGTCGGGGTTGCCCATCAGCTTGCCTTTCGCGCACTCGATGGATTTCTCGTCAATCGAGAAACTGCCGTCTGGTCTGATGACCCTTATGTCGCAAACCAGGTGGATGTTTCCGGAGCTATCCGGTTTGGGATTTGCAAAGAAGGTCAAAATCGTCAGCGCTTCACCATACGACACCGTGGAGGCTTGAGTAAACCGGGGAACAGCTTCTGTGGAAGTGTTCCACTTCTCTTCCCAGTCGGGGTCGGGAGTCACGAGCAACATTCCAGCGAAGCCGTCTTTTGTTACCGGGCTCCCGGGTTCGGCAAGTAGCAGTTGAGTAAGACCCAGTGTTAATAAGCAGGCTATGATTACGCGTTTCATCACTCTCCTTTCTATATTCGCTCGGGTTGACCCGTTGCCAGTTCCACCCTTTCTGCGCCCGGCACCCCTTCATACCTATCCGGGTGACAGGTCAGCACGATGATCTGGCTTGTTTCTGCTGCCTCTTGCAGCATTTGTAGGGCGAGTTCCATGCGTCGACCGTCGGTGTGCACGAGGTTGTCGTCGAAGACGAGGGACTGCCGCTGGTGTTTTTCAGAGAGCATTTCGGCCAGGCAGAGGCGGGTGAGGAAGAGCAACTGCTCCCGGGTGCCGAAGGAAAGGTCGGCGAGCTCGGCGCTTTCCACTTCTCGAGGCACTACGGCTTGGGGTACAAAGTCCTGGTTTAGATTCAGGCTGCGGTAGCGCCCCTCGGTAAGGCGGGATAGCCTGGCCGATACGCGTTCTTGGAGCGGGCCCACCAGGTTGGCCTGGAGTTGGGCTTTCTTTTCTCGCAGGGTTATTAGGAGTAGCTGCACGGCGGTGGCTTGCAACTCCATGTCACGAGATTTTTTGCGCAGAGCGGCCTGGTGCTCTTGCAGTGTGACCAGGGTATGAAAGCCGTCGCTTCGTTCGCGCAGTCGACCCAGATGGCGGTGAAGGCTTTCGGTCAAGGTCTCGCGCTGTTGGCTCAGTTGCTTCTGTTTCAGTTCCTTTTGCTCGATGGCCTGGGGGGTCACTTCCTCGCCTTCGGGCTCTTTGAGGGCCTCCTTTTGGGCGATGAGTTTTGCTTTCTCGGTCTCCAAAGACTCGCGCAGAGCGGTCAACTTCTCGGCCTTCTCCAGGCTTTCCAGCCACTCTGCGCTCAAGTCTTCCAAGGCCGGGATTTCTGGAGCAGAACCCGATGCCGGCCAGCGGGCAGCCTCGGCCCGCTGGTGTTCCAGGCTGCCGCGCAAAGCGGCGGTGGGATCTTTGCGGAGGAGGATTTCGTACTCCGAACGTTTTTTCTGATAGGCTTTCCGAGCCTCGCCCCAGTGAAACTCCAACTCCTCCAGGTCGCTGGTGTGCGTGCGGACGGCCTCACCGATCTCGTCAAGGTCCAGGGTCTCAAACTCGCTCACCTCCAGG
>Ga0172382_10001881_pt1 | contig 36337 bp, 34 predicted proteins | sample Leawel138RmetaG_FD_122245 | JGI IMG/M metagenome (GOLD analysis project Ga0172382, IMG submission 122245) | Leachate microbial communities from a municipal landfill in Southern Ontario, Canada - Leachate well 138R metaG | ecosystem: Engineered > Solid waste > Landfill > Unclassified | place... | reverse complement strand
GTCTTTTCCTATGTGTGCGTATCCGATAGTTTCAAAATACACGACTACCAAGTCGTTCGGGTCCTCAATAGTCGAAAAGCACTCCCCAAAAATTGCCAAGATGGTATGAAAACCTTAAAATAACGCATTCTAAAGGGGTTTTTGGCCAATTGTGCCCCTAAACCATTGTATCAAAACCTACGCAAAGACCTCCCTCGGGTGAACCAACGTATGATTCACCAGTCCGATTGATACCACATTGACTGATATGATCTCATGTGCTCCATTCAGGGACACACAGATGAAGTGTTCTTGTTGCCGGTTCCCATAGTGGCGGATCAACGGGTATACATCACAAGGGAAAATCACTTGCTTGTGTTTGGTGGGAAGCCGGCGCCTTCCCAATTCCAACGCAGCACAGATGAGTGTGGCTTTAGCAATTCCCAACCCGTCGATCCGTACGATTTCCTTTGGCTGGACCTGTTCGTCGGCGTGAGTCTTGTCGAGCAATTCCAGTACCTGCTTGGCCAGCAGAGTGGCAGGACTTCGTGGTGTTCCCGACCCGATGAGTAAAGTGACCAGTTCCAGATCGCTCAAGGATGAAGGGCCACTCGCCTGTAATTTCTCCCGGGGACGCTGTTCGACCGGCAACTCCTTGATGTGATTTCCCTTCGTGGTGCAATCTCTGTATCTCTTCATGCCCGAATCATCCGATCAAGAAACTTTTTGCTTCTGCAAGATAAGGATTTCGAGCAATTTCGGGGTACCTTCCTACTGTATTTTTTTTGTGTTGGTGCTATACTCGCAATCGATCGATAGCGCTTGGGCAGGAAGCGCCGAAAATGGCCAAACCTGCTGTGCAAGAGCGTAAGGAGCGAACCGTGGAGCAAGTCTCTGCGCAGCGGATAGCGTCCCTCGATGACGAGCCTCCGCTTAAACGGAAGGGTGTGGAAGAATCTCTCGCCACACCCCGGACCTCAAGATCCGGAATCCCCGGATCCTCCCTGTTCAGAAAGCAATTTTTTCCGAACACGTCTTCGACCCAATGGAATGATTGGCATTGGCAGCTTTTCCATAGGATCACGACCGGCGAACAACTGCTGCGGTTCTTGGAACCCACGGAATCTGAGCATCAGGCGCTCCAGCGATCCGACTGGCAGTTCCCGTTCTCCGTGACTCCCTATTACTTGAGTCTGATCAACTTGCAGGATCCGGAAGATCCGCTGCGCAAGACGGTCATCCCCCATATCGCAGAGAGCATCGTCTCCGATGGCGAGGCGCTCGACCCGTTGGGAGAGGATCACACGAGCCCCGTTCCGGGTATCGTGCACCGCTATCCCGACAGGGCACTGTTCTTGGCAACCAGTTTCTGTTCTGTCTATTGCCGGTATTGTACCCGCTCGCGCTTGGTCGGAGGCCATACCGAGGCGTTGGAGGAACACTGGGATCGTGCACTCGACTATCTGGCAAGCCACACGGAGATCCGCGATGTCATCATCAGCGGTGGTGATCCGCTCACCCTCTCCGACGAGCGGCTGGAGAAACTGCTTGCACGGTTTCGACAGATGAAGCACATCCAGATGCTCAGGATCGGAACGAAGGTCCCCTTCGTCCTCCCGCAACGGGTTACACCTGCATTGGTGAAGGTCCTCAAGAGCTATCGCCCCCTGTATATCAATATCCATGCGACACACCCCCATGAGTTGAGTGAGGAGGGAAGGCAAGCTTGCAATCGGCTCTCTGACGCGGGGATCGTTCTCGGCAGCCAGACCGTGCTGCTCAAGGGCGTGAACGATTCGGTTGAGGTGATGACTGATCTTTTCCACTCGTTGCTCAAGGTTCGAGTCCGCCCGTACTATCTGTTCCAGTGCGACCCCATCGTGGGTTCGGCCCACTTCAGGACCACCATCGAGGATGGGAAGGCCATCATGGACGGATTGCGGGGCCACACGAGCGGCCTGGCGATTCCCTACTACGTCGTCGATACCCCGGGAGGCGGTGGCAAGGTCCCCGTATTGCCCGATTACGAGGTATCCCACGATGCGAAGGGATTCTGCCTGCGCAACTACGAGGGGAAACGATTCATGTATCCCGATGCGAAACCGGAGGCTTGAGATGGTGGTGGGACTGACCTACGACCTCAAGCAACGGTACCTGGAGGATGGGTATGCACCTGAGGATGTTGCCGAGCTCGACAGCCCGGAGACCATCGATGCGATCGATGCATCCTTGCGTTCCCTCGGTTACGAAACCGAACGGATTGGCAACGTCAAGGATCTCGTGAGTGCCCTCGCCAGTGGAAAGCGGTGGCCAGTGGTGTTCAACATCGCCGAGGGGTTGCACGGTCTGTGCCGAGAGGCACAGATCCCTGCGCTGCTCGATGCCTACCGCATACCCTATGTGTTCTCCGACTCGCTCACGATGGTGGTGACGCTCCATAAGGGCTTGGCCAAATCAGTGGTGCGAGAGTACGGAGTACCCACTGCTGACTACCGTGTGGTCGAACGGATCGAGGATCTGGTTCGTGTCCATTTGCCGTTCCCGCTCTTCATCAAGCCAGTCGGAGGGGGGACGGGTATGGGCATCGATGCCCATTCCATCGTTCATGAGCCGACTTGCCTTCAGCAGGGGGTCGAACGACTGTTGTCGTTGCATCGACAGCCGGTGTTGGTGGAAACATACCTCAGTGGTCGGGAATTCACCGTGGGGATCGTAGGAACAGGAGAGCATTCCCGTGTAGTGGGGATGATGGAGATCGTCGTCGATACGAAGAGCGATCATGGCGTCTACTCCTATGCATCCAAACAACAGTACCTGGAATGTACGACCTACCATCGTGTAGAGGGCGCCGATGCGGTGCAGTGTGCCGAGGTGGCTCTCGGGGCATGGCGGGCGCTCGGGTGCAGGGATGGGGGACGGGTGGACCTGAAGATGGATGGCCGGGGGAAGGTCCACTTCTTGGAAGTGAATCCGATGGCCGGCCTGCATCCCGTCGATTCCGATCTTCCGATCCTCTCGAGGATGGAGGGTATCGATTATGAGCACTTGATCGGTATGATCATGGACTCTGCGATTTCCCGGTTGGACAGCGATGGTGAACAGAGAGATACTGCTATTGCATGATGCGGTCATCGAGGGAGCTCCCCCCGATGAACAGGATACCTTGGTACAGGTTTCTCAGATCGGGTCGGCATTGCGCCGACTCGGTTGTGCTGTCCGTACATTGGCTTTCGATGGTGACCTCTCAGCCTTGGAAGCAAATCTGCGCAAGAAGCCGACAGACTTGCTGTTCAACGTGGTGGAGACCTTCCATGGCTCCCGTTTCCTTCACACCATCCCGCTCCTTTGCGCGCAACTTGGCATCCCTGTCACGGGAGGCAATGCCTCCAGTCTGTTCCTTACGGGAGACAAGCTATTGGCAAAACGGCTGATGGTGCTGAAAGGTATCCCGACACCCAGATGGGTCGAGGACCGGGAAAGCGATGCGTGGCCTTCGTTCCTTGGCAAGACTTTGATTTGCAAACCGAGGGAGGAGGAAGCTTCGGTCGGCATCACCGACGAGTCGGTGTTCACCTGTAACACGTCGGATGAGCTTCGGATGCGATACGACGACGCTGTTCGCGGGAAGATGATCCTGGAGGAGTATATCGAAGGAAGGGAATGCAATATCTCGGTAGCTTCCTCCGGCAAGGCGGTGCATGTCTTCCCGATAGCGGAGATGGTGTTCACCGACTACCCGGAGGGGAAGCCCCGGATCGTAGGGTATGAGGCGAAATGGGACGAACACTCGTTCGCATATCACCATACGGTCAGATCTTTCGCATTCGCTCAGCGGGAGCCGGCGCTTGCCCGTAGATTGGAAGAGTTGGCCGTCGCATGCTGGCACCTGTTCGATTGCACCGGATACGGTCGGGTCGACCTGCGCATCGATAGTGCGGGCAACCCGTTCGTCCTGGAAATCAACATGAACCCATGCCTGACCGATGACAGCGGTTTCATCGCCGCATGTGCGCAGGCATCGATGAGCTATGATGAGGCGATTCGCATGATAATCGAGGAGGCTCTCCGTGGATGACCTGAAATTCCGGGAAGAACCGTGTGCAGAGGATGTCGGCCGGATTGCCCGTCTGCTTTCCCGCACCCGTTTCTTCACTGCAGAGGAGGAGGAGATCGGTACATCCCTGGTGACGGAGCGACTTCGTGAAGGAGTCCGTTGCGGGTACCTGTTCCTCTTTGCCGAATCGCAAGACACTTTCGTCGGATACACCTGCTATGGTCCGATTCCCGGGACCCTCGACGGCTACGATCTGTACTGGATAGCTGTGGACCCGGATAGCCAGCGGGGAGGCTTCGGCCGTCAGTTGCTCGCTGCCACGGAGAGGAAGGTCCTGGAGCTCGGTGGGAAGCGGTTGTATGCCGAAACTTCGTCGACAGCCCAATACCAACCGACCCGTTCATTCTATGAACGCAATGGTTTCTTCCTTGAAGGCCGGCTTGCAGACTACTATGCACCTGCCGATGACAAGATGCTCTATACAAAGATATTGGTCAGATGACCTTCTTGGACTTCCATGAGTTCCCAAGGAACCGGATCACGAAACAGCTTGACCTGCAGATCCAATCGATGTACATCGCGAACCAGATGCCGTGCAATCCCATGCCCAGCCAACTGCCGAGGATGTAGGAGAGCCCGACCCGGAACGTCCACATGCTGACGATGGAGACGGTCATGGTGAACCGAACATCGCCTGCAGCCCGCAGGACCTGAGGCAACGTGAAGGCAAGCGGCCACATCAGCGCGTTCATGACGAAGAGGATTTTCAACACTGAAACAGCGAGTGTCGCTGATGTCGCGCTGAGGTTGAACATGCCTACCAGCTGTTCAGTCAGCATGAAGAGCACGGTCGCGAGGATGGCGAGCGTACCATAGGCGATGCGCATCAGTTTCCTGGCATAGCGGTTGGCCTGCTCGGTCTCCCCGGCGCCCATGCACTGTCCCACCACCGTGATCGTAGCCATGCCGATCGCTCCGCCCGGGATGTTCGTGATCGAGGCAAGGGTATTGGCGATGGCATTGGCCGCTATCGCAGCGGTGCCGAATGAGGCGGTCAAGGTCTGTACCAAGATCTTCCCGATATGGAAGATGCCGCTTTCGATGCTGTTCGGAACTCCGATGCGAAGTATCCTCTTGATCATCGTCCAATCGAGATTGAATCGCCGTATCCGTTCGATGCGGACCACCGTATCCTTGCGTACCAGGAGCACCTGCATGATCGTGGCTGAGAGAATTCGTGCGAGCAACGTGGCCAGTCCCGCTCCGAACACCCCCCACTGGAACCCATAGATGAACAGTGCATTGCCGAGGATGTTCGTGATGGTCATGATCAGTGAGACACGCATGGAGATACGGCTGTTTCCCATGGCTCTGAAGATCGCTGCACCGGAATTGAACAGACCGAGGAACGGGTAGGAGAGGGCCGTGAGGGTAAAATAGGTCTGTGCTTGCCCCATGATGGAACTGTCGAGGTTCCCGTAAAGGAGAGCGAGTATCTCATGGTTGAAGAAGAGGAAGGTTCCCATGAACAGAAGGGCGACGAAGGTGGTCGTGTAGATCAACTGTTTGGCCGCCTCTCCTGCCTTCTCAGGTGTCCGTTGGCCGATATATTGGGCGACGACCACTGCTCCGCCTGCAGCGAGCGCAGAGAAGAGGAAGAGGAACAGGTGATTGATGGAATCGACGAGCGAGACGCCCGCTACCGCTGCCTCCCCGACGCTCGAGATCATGATCGTATCGGCAAGTCCTACCGATACATCCAGTACCCGTTCGATCACGAGCGGGATGATCAGTGCGGCGAGCTGCCGGTTGGTAAAGAGTGCGTTACCTGAAGAGGGCGGGCTTGCGAGGGACAATGGTGTCATTCCTTGTATCGGATCTCCGCTTGGGAGCGAAGCTGTGATGGCACAGTGTGCCTTTTTTCCCCGACAATGACAAGCATCATGGCCCATGGAGTGATTGTTCACAGCATACCCTAGCTATCACAGGGAAAGAGTTTTTGGCAAAACTGCGAACAATCACGAGCGTAACACAGCGACCGGTGGTCTCCATCGTTGATCCATGGTCTCAAGACACTTTTGGACGGTCCGGACAGTCGCCTGCATGCACGGATAACGACGAGAGGAGGTTCGACTGTGGAGGGAACTAGTGAATGCGGCGGGATTCGAACCCACGACCTCTGCCTCCGGAGGGCAGCGCTCTATCCAGCTGAGCTACGCATCCAAGCTTTTGTATGCTATGGATAGCGGCTCATCTTGTCAAGTGATGCCCGAAGCGGATTATCGGGAAATATCTGGTACCCATCTTCGTTGGTATTGCATAGAATGCTACATATGTGTCACAAGTGTAATACTATATAATTATCTATAATATATAAAAAAGAATTAAAATATATTCCGGTCTTTGAATTATATTCACAATATTAGTTCCATCTCTTGACACCACTTCCTCTTTTATTTACCATAGGGAGGAAGACGTTCCGTGGTCTTGCGGAGGATCGAGTGATGAAAAGGCGGATTCTGGTTTGCATCCTCTTTGCAATGCTGTCGATAGGGTCAATCCATGCCGAGCGGGTCATCTTCAATGAGTCGATCCCCTTGCAAGGTCACATAGATCTCCAGGAAAAATTCACCCTTGAGGTCAAGCAACGTATCATGTTCACCCTGAACCAGGACATGGCCGGCACAACCCATGAGATCGCCACCTATGAGTTCTTCTCGAACAGCCCGGAGATCGCGTATCAGATGCGGCTCGCTCCGGGATTCGTAACCCAGCTCGGAGAGGGAGTCTTTGCATTCCGCAACGTAGGCATCTCCGGTTCCGATCCTGCTCCTCCGATCCCATTCCGCCTCACCGTCCGTCCCCAGTCGGGAGATCCGGGAGTCACCAATGAAATGTTCCGATCGGTGAACAAGCCGATCGGTATCCGCGCGGGTTCCCGATCCGAGGAGCGAGGGACGATCTTCGTGACCTTTCCCACCTTGAGCGAGGGATTCAACCTCCAATCATTCTCCTTCGGAGCCTATGAAGCCTCCATCGCAGTCGAGGTCTCAGCCGATTGATCCTCTAGTCCCCATAGTGGATTTCTCCCTCTCATGCTATACTCGATACATGCATCATTCGAGGAGGACACGATGAAACCGATTCTATTGGTCATGGCAGCAGGCATGGGGAGCCGTTATGGCGGTATCAAGCAGATCGACGGAGTGGGGTTGCACGAGGAAGCATTGCTCGATTTCTCTACCTATGATGCGCTCCAAAGCGGTTTCGGCAAGATCGTCTTCATCATCCGCAAAGATATCGAGAAGGATTTCCGACAGCGGATATTCGATCGTGTCGCTCGCAACTGTGATGCAACCTATGTATTCCAGGAGCTGAACACACTGCTGTCGGACCGACAGGAAGCGGCCTCGAAGGGGCGCAAGAAGCCGTGGGGTACCATCCATGCCGTACTCAGTGCGAAACATGTGCTCGATGCACCGTTTTGCGTGATCAACAGCGATGACTACTATGGCAGGGAAGCCTACCGGATCATGGGAGCACACTTGTCATCCATCGGCAATGATTCTGCGGAGCACGCGATGGTCGGCTACGTGCTGAAGAACACCACCAGCCTGAGCGGTTCGGTCTCACGTGCCATCTGTTCGGTCAAGGATGGGTATCTTGTCTCCATGCGTGAGAACAAGAAGATATACCACCAGGGAGAACAGATCCTCAGCAGCATCGATGGTGAGGAGCGGGTCCTCGGCGGTGATGAGTGGGTCTCGATGAACTATTTTGGATTCGCTCCGTCGGTGTTGCCCTTCTTCCAGGACTATTTCGACCGATTCCTTGCAGAACACGTTTCCTCGGAAAAGGAAGAGTGCTACCTCCCCGAGGGTACGAGCCTGATGGTTCGGCAGGGGAAAGGCAGGATGCGGTTCTTCACCACGACCGAGCGGTGGTTCGGCATGACCTACCAGGAGGACCGGCAGATCGTGAAGGATGAGATTGCCGACAGGATCGCACGCGGCATCTACCCCGAGAAACTCTGGCCGAACTGACAGGCGCATATACCTGTGGCATGTCTCTTTGCATCATGTTGAAGGAAGCCTTCATGATTGTGTGAATCTTGTTGCGGTTCCACCTTGGAAGTGGGATAATGAATCATCTCATGTGCAAGGCGATAACCCGGACAGAAAAGGCAGGTATTCCATGGAAATGAAGAGACATGTTGCATTGGTGTGCATGGCATTGGTCATTGTGGTGTTCCTCACTTCATGCATGACGGTAGAGGGAACGATGTCCGTTCCCATCGAGCCGGTCGTCGAAGAGCCTATGGTGGTCGCAGAGGTTCCTGTCGAAGAGCCGGCTCTCGAAGAAGAGGAAGTCTTGCCCGTTGCGAAACCGAAGATTGACTGGATGCTCAGCGCGCAGGGCCTTGAAGTCTCGATCGGCGAGCGTATCACACTGGTGTTGCCTCCCGACGGTGCTCCCTCGGCAATCTGGGGTGATGGGATGTATACGGATGATTCGAGTATCGGGACCGCTGCGGTGCACATGGGGCTCCTTGCATTCGAAACGGGAGGAGAGGTCACCATCGAGATCAGGGATGGGCTGGATTCCTATGCAGGATCGACACGAAACGGTGTGACCAGTACCCCGTACGCTGAGTGGGGAGGGAGCTTCGTGTTCCTCGATCGCAACGGTAATGAGATCACTGCTCCCTAGGAGATCGCACCGCTCAGTCACGCCCTCGGACGTTTGCTTCCCTGTTTGTCCCGATTTGTCCTGGACAGTCTTGTCCTGGTCAGCGGGGTCATCTGACGTGCGGCCACTGAGGATGGAGTGCCAGTAGGTTTCTTTGGTCCGGAGAGGTGGTCCACCGCCTCCCGGGCAATCGGGGTGAAGCCTTCGCCGAGGACCTTGTATGCCTCCTGCACGATCATGAAGGCTTTGGGGTCGGTCTCGTGGACCAGTACGGTGAGCCGTGATATCTGTTGGTTGGGGATCACGGCCATCAGCATCCGGCGCTCCTGCCCGGTGTAGATTCCCGTTCCCTGGAAGATCGTGCCCCCGTGGCGAAGCTCATCGATCACCAGTTGCTTGATCACTTCCAGCCTGTCGCTGAAGATGAAGACCGTCTTTGCATACTTGGTACCCATCACCATGATCACGTAGTTGACCATCTGACTGGAGATGTACACGGTGATGATCGCGAACATCGCCCGCTCGATACCGAAGATGAATGCGCTGGTCACGATGATCAGTGCGTCCACGAGGAGGATCGAGGTGCCGAGCGGCAGCGGCGTGTACCTGCTGACAATCTGCGCCACGATATCGGTGCCGCCCGTGTTCGCACCGCCTTTCATGACCAACCCGATGCCTGCGCCGAGGAACAGTCCTCCGAAGAGCGCCGAGAGCATCACGTCGATCGAGTCGGTGTAGGGCATGATTCCCTCGTACCCGACAATCCTTCCTACGACGGAGACGGAGAGCGAGAGCAGCACCATGCCCAGCAGTGATTTCACACCGTAGGCAGGACCGAATATCCTGAGTCCTGCGATGAAGAGGGGTACATTCATGCACAGCATCGAGAGCCCGGGCTCGAAGCCGAAGGTATGGTAGAGGATCGTCGCGATACCGTTCACGCCCCCGCTTGCGATCTTCGCAGGCATGGTGAATGCCGCGATCGCGAAACCGGCCATCGCGGAGCCTATCGCGATGAAAAGGAATTCCTGGACTCTCCTGCGCGCTGTCGTCATGATCAATCCTCGCTCATGGGACTGAAGCCCTCTCCAAGCACCTCGAAAGCTTCTTCGATGATCATGAAGGCTCGTGGATCCGCCTCCTTCACGATGGCGTTCAACCGGGAGATCTTCTGGTTCGGGATGACTGTCATCAGGACCGGTCTGTCCATCTTCGAGTAGATTCCTTTCCCCGCAAGCAAGGTCCCCCCGTGCCCCAGTTCCTCTAGGATCCGCTTTGCGATCACCTCATGCCTGTCACTGATGATCAAGGCAGTCTTCGCATAGCGGGTCCCCATCCGGAGCATCACGAAGTTGATCGAGGTACTCGTCACATAGAGGGTGATGCTGGCGAAGAGGGCACTCTCGAGCCCGAAGGCGAATCCTCCCGCGACGATGACCAGGCCGTCGACGAGAAAGAGGGAAGTCCCCACGGAGAGTGGCGTGTACTTGCTGACGATCTGCGCTGCAATGTCGGTACCGCCTGTGTTGGCACCTCCCTTGAGGACCAATCCTGTCCCGAAGCCGCTGAGGAATCCCCCGAACAGCGCCGAGAGCAGGATATTGATCGAATCGGAGTAGTCGAGGAACCCCTCGAATCCGAAGATCAGTCCGAACAGGGTGGTGAAGAGGCTGAGCAGCAGCGTCCCCACCAGGCTTATGATGCCATATGAGGTTCCGAATATCCTGATGCCTGCGATGAACAGGGGAAGGCTGAGAAGGAATATCGAGATGCCGACCTCGAAATCCACCAAGTGATAGAGGATGACCGCGATGCCGCTGACCCCGCCGCCGGCAAGCTTCGCGGGGGTGATGAACGCCGCGATGCCGATCGCCGTGATCACGGAACCGAGGACGATGAGTACATAATCGCCGATTCTTCGGGTGTGTTTCATGATGAATGCAGTATAGCGTTCCCGTCGGAAAAAATCAGCAGGTCTCTGCTCAGGGATGCGCGATCTTCGCCGGGAGATCCAACGGCACCCGCTGCAGCCGTTCTATCAGGCGCATGGGATCCGAATCGACCGTCAAGGTATCGAAAAGTACACTCCTGAGGAATCCTTCGTCGACCATATGGGAGAGGAATGCCGTCAGGTGAGAGAAGAACCCAGCAGTATCGAGCAATCCGACGGGCTTGTCATGATAGCCGAGCTGGAGCCAGGTGAGTGCTTCCATGACTTCCTCGAGCGTTCCGATACCGCCGGGAAGCGCCACGAATGCGTCTGCGCGTGCATACATGGCCGCTTTCCTCTCATGCATGTCTCCGACGATGATCAGCTCATCCTCATCGTGCTCGATGTGCTTGACCATCTCATGGATGCGGGTGGGGATGATCCCGGTGACCCGCCGGGAGCCGGCCTTCACCGTCGTGGCAATCCTTCCCATGATTCCCTTGCCGCCGCCGCCATAGACCAAGTCCATGCCACTTTTCACCATCGCCAAGCCGAACTGTGCGGCACTTTGGAGATACGCAGGGTCATTCCCCTCCGAGGAACCGCAGAATACACACAGGGTATTGATCTTTCTCAATGCAGTCACATCGTTCATGAAAGGAGGATACACGAGAGGAGCCGGCGATGCAACCGGTGCCTGGAAAAGATCTCAATTGCTTTATGAACAAAGATATGTTTCATGCATGACATATGATACCATCTTCGGTGGAGGAATAGCATGAAAGTATTGATTCTCTATGACTCGGTATTCGGGAACACCGAAAAGATCGCGATGGCGATGCAACGGGCTATCGCCCCGAAGCACACGGTGACGGCGGTCCGTGTCGGATCGTTCACCACAGGAATGCTCGATGATCTCGATCTCTTGGTGGTCGGTTCCCCGACACGGGCGTTCCGCCCCACCAAGGCCGTCGTCTCATTGTTGAAAGGACTTTCGTCCGATGCACTTGCACAGGGGATCCACACCGCGGCATTCGACACGAGGGTATCTGTCGAGGAGGTCAACTCCAAGTTGCTCAGTGCGATGGTGAGGCTTTTCGGGTACGCTGCCCAACCGATCGACAAGCAATTGACACGGTGCAAAGGCACGCCGATAGCACAACCGACCTGGTTTTTCGTCGAGGACAAGGAGGGCCCGTTGCGTGCCGGCGAGGAAGAACGGGCCGCTGCGTGGATCGGACAATTGGTCGACAGGTTGCCGATGGTTTGACCTTTCCACTTGACCTAACCTGAAATCCATGACTACGCTATGGATACGTCCCTCTTGCAGGGAACGGAGGTAGTCTGTTATGAAGAAACGGTATCTGATGCTCTTGCTGCTCATGGTAGCAACCATGTGCGTTCCCCTGTCGGCAAAAGAGATCATGATCACGTGGGAGTGGGATCTTGCCGATCCTCTTGTCACCGCATCCCGGTACCAGCTGGATGGCCAGGATCCGGACAAGTGGATCACCGTCGATTCGACGGTCACCTCATATACCTACGGGCCGGTCGCTGATACCGAACCGCATACGCTCTATGTGCAGCTTTCCTATGACGGTCTCCATTGGAGCGAGAGCGGTTCTCTCGGCTACGATCCGGTTGCATTCGGTGCCGTGCAGCTTGCACAGCCCGAACCTGTGGCGGAAATACCTGCCGAGCCTGTGGCGGTTGCCCAGGAGCTTCCGGCGGCACCGATCGAAGTGGAACCGGCACCTGCTGTCGAACCCTTTGTCTTCGAAGAGGAAGAAATCGAGCCCATCGAACCGATTGCGGAACCTGTCACGGAAATGGCTCCTGTCGCTACCGTGGTCCCCGAACCGGTACGCGAGCGGAAGTCAAGGGTGGAATTGCACCTCGGGGCCGGAGGGAAGGCCGACAATCTCGTGCTGACGTCCAGTTTCGATCCGGGCAACGATTTCAAGGCCCTGAGGACCAGGATCATTCCCGTCGTCAGCGCCGATTACGTACAGGACTCGCTGTTCGAGTTCTCGGAAAAAGTTTCCCTCGGAGTACGCGCAGGAGTCGGTTTGCACGGCTATGAGACGGCAACCAGCCCCTCGACGTTCATCGGAGGATTCGATGTCCATGCCCTGGGTCTCGCAACCTATGCCGTGAATGAGCGGTTCTCGTTGGATGCGGCCTTGGGCTTCACGTTCATGTTCACCGGAAACACCATCCAGAATGCCTCGACCGACATCGGTGTATTCTTCGGTCCGGTAGGCCAAGGTGGCCTGCGATACCGGATCAATGAGAGCTGGTCGGCGAGCGTGCAGGGTGAAATCCGCCTTCTCTTCGCCAACCAGTTCACACCCTACGAGCTGACCGGGGCCATCCGGTTCGGCGTAGGGTATCATTTCTGATCGACACATGGAGGATGCATGAGGGAAAGTCACTTGCGAAGGCATCTCGACTTCATCAGTTTCATTCAGGAGACCGAAGGGTATCGCATGAGCGACAGGTCCGAGCAATTGGCCCGAGACGTCTTGGATGACGACCTTTCGGGAGACGAGGCGATCTCATCCATCATGGATTTCCATCGTCTTGTCACCGATGGGGAAATCCCGAGGAGTACGGACGGTTGTTATCCCGGTACCGATGTCTACATCAACTACTTCGGCATACAGGATCCCGATTTCCTTGACGAGGTCGAAACCGAGATCGTTTCGGTGCGGATGGCCGAGATTCTCGCAGGACCGCAGGAGTGGGAATTCGATTTCGAACATCTGAAGACCCTTCACGGACGGCTGTTCGATGACATCTATCCCTTCGCCGGGGAGGTCCGGTATATCCCGATCACCAGGAGAACAGTCTTCTGCCTTCCGCAATACATCAACACCATGGCCACGCAAATCTTCGACAAGCTGCGGGAGGAGCATTATCTTCGCAATCAGGAGCTGTATGAGTTCGTGGACAATCTGGCCTACTTCATGGCCGAGGTGCATGCGTTGCACCCGTTCCTCGACGGAAACACGAGGACGATGCGTCTCTTCTTCCAACAGCTCAGTCACTCCGCCGGGTGGCGGATCAATCCTTCGGGAACAGAGGACAGCCGGCTCCTCGAGGCCGACATCGCAGCCTTGGAGGGAGACTATCAACCGCTCATCCTCCTGCTCCACGATGCCGTGGAGCCATTGTAGGGCGGCAATAGGGGAACCAAGATGATCACAGCGATCCTGTTCGACATGGACGGAGTCCTCATCGACTCCGAAGCATACATCTCTGCAGCGGCGATCGAGTATTTCGCATCGATCGGTACGCACACTACCCCGGAGGATTTCATTCCCTTCGTCGGAGCGGGAGAGAACCGCTATATCGGCAAAGTAGCCGAGAAGTACGGGATACAGATCGAGATCGAGCAGGCGAAGCTCGACACCTACGATATCTACGAGCGGCTGATCATGGGAAAGGAGGGCGCGCTTCCCGGGGTGGTTCGCTTTCTCGAGAATGCCCATGAGGCCGGATTGCTCATGGCAGTGGCCACCAGCGCAGACAAGCGGAAGATGGAGATCAATCTCGCAGCAATGGGTTTGGATCCCACTTGGTTCAAGGTCCTGATCAACGGCAAGGACGTGGAACGGAAAAAGCCGTTCCCGGACATCTATGAACTCGCTGCGGGAAAACTTGGTCTCAGCGCGGGGCAATGCATCGTCTTCGAAGATGCCACCAACGGCGTACGGGCAGCCAAGGCTGCCGGTTCGCTCTGCGGTGCACTGACCACGAGCTTCACCGATGTGCAATTGCGGGCGGAGGGTGCCGATTTCATCATCTCGACCTTGGATGATTTCGATGATTTCTCCACGATCGAGGAATTCAACCGTCTCTTGCTGCGGTTCAAGGCGAGGGAGGTTGCCTCCCAAGTACGACTCAATGCCTATTCCCCTTATTCGAGGTTCCAGGTCGGAGCAGCGGTGGTCAGTGCATCCACCGGCACGATCTACCGCGGGTGCAATGTGGAGAACAGCAGCTATGGCGCGACGATCTGTGCCGAGCGCGGAGCGATGATGCAAGCGGTCGCTGCAGAGGGCGATTTCCGCATCGACATGGTAGTGGTGGTATCGGATGACGATCCCCCGGCACCTCCCTGCGCGCTTTGCCTCCAGGTGCTTGCTGAGTTTGCCACGGAGGATACGGTAGTCTATCTGTATGACCTGCAAGGAACATGTCGGGTGCACGCATTCGATGAGCTGTTGCCCTATCCCTTCATCTTCCCTTCCGAGCGGGAAAGACGGCGGTCCTGATCAGCAGGTGCCGCCCTCCAGCGCCATGATCTTCTGCACGCGCTTTGCATGGCGGCCTTCCTCGACGGGACTGTCAATATAGGCGTCGAGCATCGCAAGTACCGGTTCGGGGTATGCGATGCGGCCGCCAAAGGCGATGAAGTTCACATTGTTGTGGCTCTTCGCCATCTGTGCGGCGAAGATGTTCTGTGGCAAAGCGCAACGGATCCCATCGATCTTGTTCGCTGAGATCGAGATGCCTATGCCGGTTCCGCAACAGAGGACACCGAACTCATAACCACCCGCGAGGAATTCTCCGCACGCTTGCGCCGCCATGTCAGGATAATCGACGGAATCGGTGCTGAGCACTCCCAGGTGATTGACCTCGAAACCCCGCTGTTGCAGGTGTCTCACGATTTGCTTCGTCAACTCCACTGCTCCATGATCATTCGCCACCACAACTTTGCCCATTGTTCGATTCTCCTTCTCAGATGCCCCATTCTTCCTCGATTCTCCTGATTGGTCAACCATCTGCAGGCACGTCGGCCTTCATGCGAGGTGGCGTTGTACGGTACAGAAGCCACCACGGGGTTCGCGGGTGTTCATGGTGTTCCCAGTGATACCCGAAAAACCAACAACTCAACATGGCCCACAGATGGTTGCGGCGCAACGTACGGGAGTTGTGGGGGGCCATGTCTGCGGTGTGGGGATAGCGGTGCGGCAGGTAGGTTCCGAAGAAAAAGAGCTGGAATGTCCCGAGGAACGCGGGGATCACCCAGAATGCGATGAGGTTCGCCAGGTCGATTCCCACCAGGTACCGCCCGATGTTGAAGAGGATGGCCATCGTGGCCAATTGGAGTATCGTGACGTAGTTGAGGAAGAAGCGGAAGAACCAGCGGAAGGGATCTTGGAACCGAACGGAGAAATCGGGATCTTCGGAGGTTCCCGGATTCCGGTGATGGGCCATGTGTTTCGTGAACATCGGTTGGTAGCGGAATGCGGCGAACAGCCAGAGGCTGATCTGTCCGATCACGCGGTTGAGCGGTCGCCTGCGGGTTATGGAGCCGTGCATGCTGTCGTGTGCGGTGATGAACAGTCCAGTGTAGAGGTATGCCTGGAACAGGACATGGAGGTAGGTGAGCGGATTGCGCACATCTACCGCAACAGACACCAACGCCCACGCCAGATGTCCTCCCCAGAGCGTGATGACCACAGCGGCAATCAGGATTCCCATCGTCGGAACCTCCTCAACAGCGATTCTCCCGCGATCACGCCCGAAAGGACAGCCAGCGGCATGCCTCCTCCCGGATGTACGCTTCCTCCGCAGAGATACAACCCCCTGTACCGTCGCGAGACATTCGGATGACGGAGGAACGCCGCCATCGATGTGTTGGAGGAGATGCCGTACAGGCTTCCCCGGAAGCTTCCCGTCTCATGGGCTATCCTGGCGGGTGTCAGCGAGTCCTCCGCGACGATGTGGCGTGCTACGTCGAACCTGAGGACCTCGGAGAGGCGCAAGAGCACCCGCTGTCGGGTCTGCTGCAGGTCATCCGTCCAATCCCTGCCATCATCCGGCGGAGCGTTCACCAGCACGAACCAGTTTTCCTGTCCCGGAGGAGCATCTTCAGAGGTAAGCTTGCTGGTGATATTGATGTAGATCGTCGGATCCTCCGCAATTTGATGTTGTCGGTGTATCCGGTTGAACTCACGTGCGTAGTCGGAAGAGAAGAAGATGTTGTGCAATCCGAGCGCGGAACACTCGCGATCGATTCCCCAATAGAAGACCAGTGCCGAGGAGGATGGAGGCAAGCGTCGGTACCGACGGACCAACGGTGCGTCGGGATCGCCAAGGAGCTGGTCATGCAACGTGAGCACGTCGACATCGGAGACCACCATGCGGGCCGGAATCGTCTTCCCGCCGATGGTGAGGGATTCGATCGTCCGGTTCCGATCGGTTCCGATCCGATCGACTCGCTCGCCCGTATGGATGTCGACCCCGAGTTCGCGAGCCAACCGCTCCATCCCCAGTACGATGCCGTAGATGCCGTTGCGTACTCCGTGGCCGCCGAGCCCATGCTCCACATACGCGATGTTGTTCAGCGTTGCCGGCGCTTGGTATGGATCGGAACCGTTGTACGTCGCATACCGGTCCAGAAGCTGCACCATCCTCGGATCGGTGAAGCTCTTGGCGTTTGCCGTGTGCATGGTACGTAACGCATCGATCGATCCGATGCGCAACAGCGATCCCAAGGTCTTCTTCGAAGCATACGTGGCGAATGCGTGGAGGGAGTGTTCCAGGAACACTTCATGGGTAAGGTCCCAGATGCGCTTCGCGTAGGCATGATAATCGTTCAGCTGCCGCTCGGTGACGGAAAGCTTCTCCATCAAGGTGGGTATGAAACGATCCCACGTGTCACTGGCGAAATGGGTTCCGTCGGAGAACCAGTAGCGGGTGATCGGTGAGAGCCCGACGATCGGGATATAGGAGTCGATGCGCTTGCCCGCACGTTCGAACAATCGTGCGAAAACCGAGGGGAGGGTAAGCAGGGACGGTCCCGTATCGAAGCGGAAGTCCCCGATCATCCTGGTGTTGGCCTTCCCCCCGACGGTAGGTTGCTGTTCATGAAGGATCACTTGCATCCCTGCGGTTGCCAAGGTGATCGCCGCGCTGAGCCCGCCCAGCCCGCCGCCGATCACATGTACCGTCTTTTCCTCTCTCATGTGCGTTCCTTCCGCGAGAACCATCTGGGAACCGTCTCGTAGCTGAGTGCGTAGAAGCCCAACATGGAAATGTTGTAGAACAAGTCTTCCAGGGGGATGGTGATGATCCTGATGCCCCAGATCGCCTGGGGGTTGTAGCGCACGACCGGCAATCCGGTGAGCACGCCGTTCACCACGAAAAATGCCATGATCGAAAGGCCGAAGAAGAGATACAGGTGCGAGTCTGTCAGAAGTTCTATCCGCATGGATACCGTGAGGGCAACCCACGCCGCTGCGGCGAGAAGGGCGAGGACCGTGTATGCTTGGTCCCTCCACAGGTAGGAACCACCGAGCAGCAGGATGATCGCTCCTACCGCCAAGGTCCGCACCAGCTTGATGTTGGTGAATCGCTTGCGCGGGAAGTAGGCCCGCACCACCTCAAGGATGAACAGGCACGCATAGGGAACCACAAAAAAGAAGAGCCACTCCCCGGCAGGAAGCCCCAAGGGATGCCAGGACCCGGCATACTCGGGATTGAAGGACCAGTGTCCGCGTTCGGTCACCAGGACATCCCACAGCAGGTAGGTTGCGCTCACCGGTATGATCGCGACGATCAATCGCTTCCACTGACGGAAGAACGCCACCCGCTTGTCGAAGGAGAGGGCAAGCGGGCCGGAGATGACCAGTAGGGTAATGAGTACGTAGGTGTTCACCGTGAGTTCCCCTCCTTGTGAAATGCTGGAATTGGCAGGCATTAAATCGTACGAATACAGTAACATATCTTTCTTGAAATGTATCAAGATTTCGAGTATCTTCGGAATCATGAGCAAGCAAGCGGTAATCATCGGTGGCGGCTTCGGCGGTCTGAGCAGCGCGGCGTTATTGGCACGCGACGGGTGGGACGTGACCGTCGTGGAGAAGCTCGATGAGGTGGGCGGAAGGGCCCGTCCCTGGAAGACCGAAGGGTATGTGTTCGACCTCGGCCCCTCGTGGTATCTGATGCCCGAGGTGTTCGAGCGGTACTTCGCCCTCTTCGGTCGAGACCGCAAGGATTACTACAATCTTTTCCCCCTGGACCCCTACTACAAGGTTTTCTTCGGGAAGGACGATACCGCCCTTCTCAGTCCGCGGGAAGATGAGAACATCGCCCTCTTCGAATCCTTCGAGACCGGTGGCGGTGCCGAATTGTCTCGGTACATGGAGCAAGCTACCTACAAGTATGAGGTGGCAATGAAGGATTTCCTCTACCGCGGGTACAAGCACATCGGTGAGTTCTTCAACCGCAGGTTGATGACCGAGGGCCTCCGATTGGGCATCTTCAAGAAGCTCGACCGCTTCGTAGGAGACTACTTCGATGACCGGCGTGCCCGCCAGATACTCGAGTATGCGATGGTGTTCCTCGGAACCAGTCCAGCCGATGCCCCGGCCATCTACTCGATCATGAGCCACGTCGATTTGAAACTCGGCGTCTTCTTCCCTGAGGACGGCATGGCCGGGGCGGCGCAAGGGATTGCGAAGCTCTGCAAGGAACTAGGCGTGAAGATCGTCACGGGTGAGGAAGTGGTACACATCCGCACCGAGTCGGGCAAGGCCGTGGCTGTCGAGACGGCAAAGCACGTGTACCCCGCGGACGTGGTCGTCTCCGGTGCCGATTACCACCATGTCGACCAGGAGCTTCTCGGCCAAGGTTCCTCGCAGTACAGCGAACGGTATTGGGAGAAGCGGGTGGTTGCCCCCTCCATGTTCATCGCGTACCTTGGCATCAATCGGAAACTGAAGAACCTGGAGCATCACAACCTCTATTTCGCAGAGGATTGGAATGTTCACTTCGATACGATTTTCAAGAAACCCGCATGGCCACAGAAGCCGTGCTTCTACCTCAGCTGCATCTCCAAGACCGACGCCAAATCGGCTCCCGAGGGTGCTGAGAACGTATTCCTTCTCGTTCCTGTGGCTCCCGGTCTCGCCGATACGGACGAGCAGCGGGAGGCGTACCTCGCCCATGTGCTCGACCATGTGCGGGAGGTGACCGGAGAGGACCTGACCAAGGACGTCGCGGTGCAGAGGATCTACTCCCACCGTGACTTCGCACAAGACTACCATGCGTTCAAGGGAACTGCCCTCGGTCTCTCCCACACGCTGATGCAGACGGCCATCTTCAGGCCTTCGAGTCGCAGCAAGCGTGTCGAGAATGTGTTCTTCACCGGACAATACACACATCCCGGAGTGGGTGTCCCCATGGTACTGATAGCCAGCGAGATCGTGGCTGACGAGATCCGCAAGACCTATGGTACATGAACAACACGAGCGGATCTTCCGCACCGGAAGCAAGACGTATTACTTCAGCTCCCGGTTCTTTCCCCCTGCGGTGCGTGACGATGTCTACGCCCTGTATGGGTTTGTCAGGGTGGCAGACAACCTGGTCGACGAACTTCCGGTCGATCCGGAGCTGTTTCACGCGTTCAGGAGACGCTACGCATCGGCGTGGGAAAGCGGATCGGCGAGCGGGGATCGAATCATAGACACCTTCATCGAGTTGCAGCGGCGGAAGCTTTTCGATCCCGCGTGGACCGAGGCCTTCCTCGATTCCATGGAACACGATTTGGTGAAAAGCAGCTGCGACTCTCTCGAGGAGACGCTCTCCTACATCTACGGTTCGGCCGAGGTGATCGGTCTCTACATGGCCAGGATCATGGACCTGCCCGAAGAGAGCTACGGTGCCGCTGCGATGCTCGGCCGGGCGATGCAGTACATCAATTTCATCCGGGATATCGCGGAGGACAACCACCTTGGCAGGCGCTACCTGCCGCTGGTAGGCACCTCGTTGCAATCGGTGGCCAGGGAGGAGGCTTTCGCGCATCCGCAGGAGTTCAGGCGCTTCATCAGGCGTGAGATCGAGCGGTATCGCACGTGGCAGCAGCAGGCGGCGGAAGGATATCGGTTCATCCCCCGCAGATACCGCATCCCGATCATGACCGCAGCCGACATGTACTGCTGGACGGCACGGCAGATCATGCGTGAGCCGATGATCGTTTTCGAGCGGCGCGTGAAGCCGAGCAAGTTCAGGATCTTGCGCAAAGGGGTGGCCCACACCCTGGGAGTGGCGTTCGGATGTTGAATGACAAGCGTTATGCCTTCTGGGTGATCCGTCTCCTTCCCGTTTTCTACCTGGTGGGATTCGTCTCCCATCTGTTCGATGCCACGTTCCCGTTGATGATGATGCTCACGCCTTACACGATTCTCGGTACGGCAATCATCGGGTTCTTGCCCGATATCCTGGCTGGCAAGACACGGCTGCTCATATGGGCCGGTGCGACGTTCCTCTGTACCCTCTTCCTCGAGATACTGGGAGTCGCCACAGGAGCGGTCTTCGGCGCATACAGCTATGGTGCCACCCTCGGCTTGCAGGTCCTGAAGGTGCCTCTGCTGATCGGCATCAACTGGACATTGATCATCATGGGATCGGCGGCGATGGCCCGACGCCTCACCGTCAATCCTTGGCTGGTCTCGCTCATCACCGCAAGCGTCACGGTGCTCTTCGACTGGATCATGGAACCGGTGGCGATCGCATTGGATTACTGGAGTTGGGAAGGTGTGTCCATCCCGTTGCAGAATTATGTGGCGTGGTTCGTCATCTCGTTCCTGTTCACCCGTCTGCTCGTGCGTTTCAAGCTGAAGACAGTCAGCATCGTTCCTTCGGTGATCGTGCTCATCCAAGCCGTATTCTTTCTCCTTCTGCGTCTGTTCGTCGCCTGAACCGCAGGATTCTTGTTGCAAGTTCTCCGTTCCTTGGCTACTCTTTGCTGAGCAGGGGGTGCTCCAGTGCAAGAAATTTATGTGACCGGCCACAGGAATCCCGATCTTGACTCGGTAAGTGCCGCGTATTGTTATGCGCGGCTGAAGAACATCGTGGACAGTGAACACGCATACGTACCGATTCGTATCGGACACATGAATGAGACGACCAAGGACCAGTTCCAGCGTGCAGGTGCCGAGCCTCCCGTATTCATCAAGGACGTGCGGGCAAAGGTCGGTGATGTGGTCAATACCGATTTTTGGTCGTTGCATCCCGATGATCCTGTGTACAACCTGGTCACGATGATGAGCGACCGGCATTCCTCGGTCGTGCCGCTGCTCGATGGTGATGTGTTCACCGGGTTGCTCAGCCTGGATGAGATCACCGCGTTCTTCCTTCGTGAGAACGCGGGGAAGCGGCCGTACTATCGGTTCCATCCGGACAATTTCGCCAAGGTCATCAGGGGCGAGTATATCAAGAAGAATGACGTCCAGTGGTTCGACGCCTACATCATGACTGGTGCGATGGAGTTCGATGTCTATTGCAACAGGTTGAACGCGCTGTTGCCCGATCTTCCTGTCTTGGTGGTTGGAAAGCGACTCAAGCACATCGAATTTGCTGTGAAAAATCAGTTTCCAGCCATCATCCTTACAGGAATCGATCCCACCGATCACCTCGATATCGATCTTTCCGAGTACAGGGGAACCATCTACAGGTCGTATGAGGATACTGCGGAAACGATCCGGTTGCTCCGCATGAGCCTTCCTGTGCGCTATTTGCTTCGGAAGGAACCCCCGCGGGTCCAGGTCGACGATCTCTTCGATGAGGCGAAGCGGATGCTCGCCGATTCTGAGTTCCGGGGACTTCCGGTGTTCAAGGAGAGCCGTTTCGTCGGGTTCGTCACCAGGAGAAGCTTCCTCGAGCGACCACGGAGAAAGGTGATCATGGTGGATCACAACGAGCTCAACCAGAGCGTCGAGGGACTGGAAGAGGCCGATATCGTCGAGATCATCGATCATCACCGTCTCGATGCCGAGAAGACACAGCGCCCGATCTACATTGCTGCGGAACCGGTGGGCAGTACCTGCACGATCATCTACCACCAGTTTCTCAGGTGGAGCGTTCCGGTCGACCCGTTGACCGCACGGATGCTCCTCGCGGGGATCATCAGCGATACCATCATTCTCCGCAGTCCCACTACGACGGCTCAGGATGTCTCGGCGGTGAATGCGTTGAGCAAGATTGCCTCCATAGCCGATGTGAAACAGTTCGGCGAGCAACTCTTCTCGGCCGCTTCGGTCCTCACGAAGGCAGATCCGAAAAAGGTCGTCGAGGGAGATTTCAAGGTCTACGCGGAGAACGGTGCCAGGGTCGGTATCGGTCAGGTGGAGGTGACCACGCTCGCCCAGGTGGACGAGGTGATGGATCGCTACCACGCGCAGCTCGAACTGACGCGGCGCGACCATGGTCTCGATTGGGCGATGCTCTTGGTGACCGACGTGATCAAGGAGGAGAGCATCCTCCTCACCACCAGCTATCCGAGGAGGGAGAAGGCGTTGGTGTATCCCCTGTTGGTGCCGGGCAAGTACCTGCTCAAGGGAGTCCTGTCGCGGAAAAAGCAGTTGTTGCCCGAAATACTCAGGGTCCTTGAGGAATCGCGCTAAGGTTACAGCGATCCTATGGAGATGATCGAGGGGATGGCCTTGATACTCTTGACCACCTTCTTGAAGTCGTCCTCATTGGCAACTTCCATCGTGAAGCTGCCGATCAGGCGGTCCTGTTCCCCATCATCCAGCCGTCCCTCGATCAAATGTCCGCGGAACTTGCGGATCGCGCCTTCGATCTCGGCGAACAGGTCCTGGGTGATTCTGCTGACCACACGGAATCGGCGCGTGAGACGGGGTGTCGCGGTCTCCCATTCCACCTCGATGCTCCGTTCATTGATCTCCGTCATGTTCTTCAGGTTGTGGCAATTCTTGCGATGGACGATGATGCCGCGGCCTCTCGAGACATACCCGATGATATCGTCCCCCCTGCGCGGATTGCAGCACTGTGCGAGACTGATCATCATGTTCTTCTCATCGCCGACCTTGAACGTGAGTCGGCTCTGGTCCATCACCGAACGGACGATATCGCCCTCAGCGAGCGGCGGGACGGGTTCGGGGGCTTCCGGCGGCGCAGCCGGTTCGATCCGTTTCTTCGCGATGATGTTCTTGTCGATGATCAGGCTGTCATCGTTCTTGTTCAGCCAGGAACGGATTTTCTTGCGTGCATTGGTGGTCTGGGCGAGACGGAGCCAGTTGATCGTGGGGTGGGCGTTCGGACTGGTGAGGATTTCGATCACCTGGGTATTCTTCAAGGGCTGGCTCAACGGGATGATCGATCCGTCGGCCTTGGCCCCGGTGGTATGGTTTCCGATTTCCGTGTGGATGTGGTACGCGAAATCGAGTGCGGTCGCGTTCGCGGGCAATTCCACGATGTGTCCTTGCGGAGTGAAGACGTAGATCGTATCCTTCAGCAGTTCTCCCTTGATGTCATCGAGGAAGCTCTCCGATTGCTCGATCTCATTGCTCCAGCTCTTCAGCTTGTGGAGGATGCGGGAGAACTGTTCGCTCTCCCGTTGCATCCAGGTACTCTCGCTCACTCCGGTCTCTGACTTGTAGACCCAGTGCGCGGCAACACCGTATTCGGCGGTGGCGTGCATCTCACGGGTCCTGATCTGGACTTCGAGCAATTTCCCATCGAGTGCCATCACCGTCGTATGGAGGCTTTGGTAATTGTTGGCCTTCGGCATCGCGATATAGTCCTTGAACCGACCCTCGATCGGTGGCCACAACTTGTGGACCAACCCGAGCAAGGTATAGCACTCGTTCACCGTATCGCAGATGATGCGCACGCCGAGGATGTCACCGATCTCCTCGAGCTCTTTCTTGCGCTTCTTCATCTTCATGTAGACGCCGTAGGTGTGCTTGGTCCTGGACTGGACCTCTACGTTCGCCATCCCTTGCTCACCGCAGGCACGGTAGAGAATCTTCTCTATCCGCCCGAGGTAGGCGGTACGCTCGCTCTTCTTCGAGAGCAGGTACTCCTCGATGTATTGGAAAGTCTCGGGCTTGAGGATCTTGAGGGACTGGTCCTCAAGCTCTCCCTTGAGCCAGGACATGCCCAATCGGTCCGCGAGCGGAGCGAAGATGTCGAGGCACTCGTTTGCAATTTCCCTGGCACGGTTGGGGGAGAGGTGCTTGAGCGTCCGCATGTTGTGGAGCTTGTCCGCGAGCTTGATGATGATGACCCGGACATCCTCGCTCATCGCGAAGAACATCTTCCTGATGGTCTCGGCTTCTTGCTGGCTCTTGTTCTTTGCCTTCAGCGCGCTGATCTTCGTCTCGCCCTCGACCAGGTCTGCGACGGTTTTTCCGAACTTCTCCACGAGGGTCTCATAGGTGACCGAGGTATCCTCGAGGGTGTCGTGCAACAGTCCGGCGATCACGGTATCGACATCCATCTTGATCGAGATGAGGATCTCGGCGACCGCATAGGGATGTATGATGTATGGTTCCCCGCTCTGCCGTTTCTGCGAACCGTGCGATTCGGCTGCAAAGACCGCGGCCTCCCTGATCCGTTCCTGCTCAGTCTTGGAGTACCGGAATGCTTTCTGTATGAACCTGTTCGTCAATTCCTCATACATGCCAGGTCCCCCAGACGATCCTGCGCACCTGCGCCAGGTCCTCGCGCTTCCCGATAGAGGAGAATCCCCGTTCGGCAAGCAGTTTCGCGACCGATTCGTTCTGTCGGTAGTCACACTCGATCAAGAGTGTTCCTCCCGCTTCCAGATGATCCGGGCTCTCCCCGATGATCCGTCTGATGATGTCCAATCCATCCTCACCACCGCCGATGAGCGCCAGTTCAGGTTCCTTGCGGACCTGCATCTCCGTCTGCTCGTACCACTGGTCGGTCAGATAGGGTGGATTGGTCATTATCATATGGAAACGGCGGTTTTGCAATGCACGATAGAGGTCGGAGGCGACCGTCTCCAAAGAACGGCCGAGAATGGAACGGCTATTCTTCCCGGCGACCACCAAGGCTGACTCGCTGATGTCCGCCAGGGTGACGGTCGCCGATTCGACAGCCGAGGCGACCGAGATTCCGATGCATCCGCTCCCGCAGCAGAGATCCAATACCTTCTGTCCGTCATGTGTGCCGAGCATGAGCACTGCTTGCTCGACCAGGATTTCTGTATCGGCCCGCGGGATAAGGACGTCGGGCGTGACGGTGAATGCGTGACCGAAGAATTCGCGCGTGCCGGTCAGGTAGGCAATCGGTTGGGACTCGCACCGTTGTGCAATGAGTTCGGTGTAGCGGTGGAACTCCTGCGTACTGAGAAGATGGGCGGATCGGCTGTACAGCTGTTCCCGGGTCATCCCGGTCACCGCACAGAGCAGAAGCGATGCATCGAGCAACGGCGTTTGTGAGATGCACTGTCCTTGGATAGCCTGTGTCCCCTGTCGCAACGCGTTGCCGATCGCTATCATTGGAGCTCCTTCAATGCCTCTTCTCCGGCGGCCATCTTGAGTGCGTCGACCACCTCCTCAAGCTGCCCGGCCATGATCAGCTCAAGCTTGTACAGCGTCAGGTTGATACGGTGGTCGGTCAAGCGGTTCTGTGGGAAATTGTAGGTCCTGATACGCTCTGAACGGTCACCGGAACCGACTTGGCTCTTGCGATTGTCAGCTCGTTCTTTCGCTTTCTTTTCCTCTTCGATCTCATACAGGCGGGAGCGCAATACCCTCAGTGCCTTGGCCTTGTTCTTGATCTGCGACTTCTCATCCTGGCAAATGACGACGAGTCCGGTGGGGAGGTGGGTCATGCGCACCGCACTGTCGGTAGTGTTGACCGACTGTCCGCCAGGACCGCCCGAACGCATCACATCGACCTTGAGATCCTCCTGCCTGATCTCGATGTCGGTCTCCTCCGCCTCGGGAAGGACCGCCACCGTCACCGCCGAGGTGTGTATCCGCCCGCCCGATTCGGTCTCGGGTACCCGTTGGACGCGGTGAACCCCGCTCTCCCAACGGAGGTTTCCGTAGACATCCTTTCCGCTTATGGAGAAGATGATCTCCTTGAATCCCCCGATGCCCGTCTCGTTCATGCTCATGATCTCGATCTTCCAACGATTGCCCTCGGCAAAGTGGGAGTACATGCGGAAAAGATCCGCGGCGAACAGAGCCGCCTCCTCTCCGCCGGTTCCGGCCCGGATTTCCATGATGATGTTCTTTCCTTCCATCGGGTCGGGGGGGACGAGCAACATCTTGCTCTCCTGCTCGATGCGCTCGTGTTCGGCCTTCAGTTCTTCGATCTCCTGTTCGGCCATCGCGATCATCTCCTGGTCCGACTCCTCCTTGATCATCACCTGTGCGTCGGCGATCTGGTTCTCAAGGGTAGTCAGGGCATGGAACGCATCCATGATCGGTTCCAGGTGGGCCCGTTCCTGCATGAGCGTGCGGTATGCCGCGATATCCTTCATGATATCGGGATCGGCAAGCCGCTTCTCCAGTTCAGCGAATTGCGGTTCGAACTTCTGCAGGATTTCTCTCATCATCTGACTCCTTGGGCACAACGGACAGCCTTGAGGATGAAAACCGTTCTGCGGGAACCAAGTATAGCGATTTCCCGCATCAGATGTCCAGCGTGGCCAGGATACGCTTGTTCTCCTCGATCCGCTTGGGATCCAGGGTATTCAGCTTGTGGAACACCAACGCTCCCGCAAGGAAGAAGAGGGCGGGGACCGCGGCCATGTGGAGGCTGATTCCCGTCTTGGCTGCAGCGGATGTGGGATCGGCATTGAAGTCGGTCAGGCGGTGGATGAGCCAGAAGGTCACCGCTTGGCTGGCGTAGCTGAACCGCATGAAGAATGCACGGATTCCCATGAGCACTCCGTCATCCCTCCTGCGGTCGGCTACGACGATCGAGTCCACGATGTCGGCCATGGCGGGACCCATGAATGTCCAGAAACCGCCGAAGCCCAATCCCCACAGTGCCATGAAGAGGGTGAACCCGCCGCTGGTCCTGATGAACGTCATCGGGAATGCGAACAAGGCCATCACGAGGCAGGTGATGAGCAGCATCCTCTGGTTGTTCTTCAGTCGTTTCGAGAGGATCGTCCATCCGGGAATCGAGATGAGCGTACCCACCAGCATGCCCGCGAAGATCACGGTGGTACCGCTGCTTGGAACGTTCAGGATGTAGTCTCCGACATAGTGGACGCTGCTGGTCATGCACATCGCTCCCGATTGGTAGAGGAACAGCAGGAGGATGAACGCCAAGAGGTCCCGGTGACGAAGCGCGCGAGCCATCGAGGGGAAGAATCGCTGCTCTGCCTTCGGTGCCGACTTCTGCTCTTCCTGTTGCCTGACAAAGCGTCCGATCATCTCTTTCGTCTCATGGATCCCCGGGATGATCAGAAGGATGCCGGCGATCGTGAAGGCCGCGACCGCCCATCCGCTGGTCAGGTAACTGCCCACATCACCATACTCGAAGAACATCGGGGGAACGACGAATCCCGCAGCGACCCCGAGGACTCCGACGGCGGTACTGATTGCGGCGGCCTTCGTGCGGATTTCATGGGAGCGGAATTTGTCGGGATAGACCGACTGGTAGTTCACCTCCCAGAGCGAATAGCAACCGTCGAAGAGACAGATGGTGATGACCATCCAGAGGAACACGGGAAGCGGGCGTACGGAGGCTGCCTCACGCCACGAAGAGGGGACCGCGAAGATGAGCACGAAGAAAAACGCACTCAGCAAGAGACCGATGATGATCCAGGGGAACCTTCTGCCCAGACGGTGGGAGAACGGAGCTCGCCGGTTCGTCACATAGCCGATGACCGGATCGTTGACAGCGTTCCACAATGAATAGATGATCGTCGCGACCGCAGCATACCCTGCGGAGAGTCCGATCTCCGTCTCATAATACTTGAAGACTACCGCGCCGAACGCTCCCGTGAGAAACTCGGCGAGGAACTTGCCCACGCCGTAGGATGCCATGATGCCGCTGCCGATGGTGCCTTTTCTTGCCATGTGCACACCCCCATTGGGGTTATGTAACCACAGAATCGTTCGCGAGGCAAGAACTATGCTTATCCTTGCACGCCGGTGTAGCGCACGATCATGGAGATGACGGCCTGCGTGGCTCCTTCGTTGGCGATCGCATGCTCGATATCGGAGTGGTAGGCGAGGAAATCGCCCTTGTGCAATTCGGTCCTGTTTCCACCGGCGGTCACCTTGACCGAGCCCTTGATCACGGTGAGGAACTCTTCCGTTCCTGCCATGTGCGGCTCGCTCGCGAGCACAGCCTTCGGATCGAACACGAGCATGTAGATCTCCAGGTCTCCTGCCATCTCAAGTGGGCTGAAGACCTTGATCGTGACCCCATGCTCAGCGGTGTCGAGGACCTTGATGGCCTCGCTCCGGTTCACCGCGAACTTTCTCTTGGGGGTAGCGTTGGAGTCGATGAGGTCCTGCAGGTCGACACCGAGACCCCTGGCGATCTTCCACACCGTCGCGATCGTCGGATTGACCTTGTCCGACTCGATCTGGCTGAGCATAGCTTTCGATACCCCGGACCGTTCGGAGAGGACGTTCAATGTCAGATTCCGCGCGTTGCGCAGTTTCTGGATATTCTTGCCGATCATCGGAGGGTTTTCCATCGCGCGCTCCATTGTGTTTGACATAGTAAATTTCGTTCACTATACTGAACACGCACATTGTAAGTCGGCCCTATCCGCTTGTCAAGGAAAGCTCTCCAAGGAGGAATGCTACCGTGAAGAACATCCTGATCATCGGAGCCCTCGGGCAGCTCGGTTCGGAAATCGCGACCAGACTCCGTGAACTCTATGGAGACGTCCATGTCGTGCTGACCGACATCAGGGATGATGTCAACAGGGACCTGATCGAGGGCGGTCCGTTCCATCTCGTGGATTGCCGTGACGGCAAACGCTTGGGAGAACTGGTGTGTTCCTACCGCATCGATACGATCTACCACCTTGCCGCGTTGCTTTCCGCGACCGCGGAAAAGAATCCCCAGAAGGCGTGGGACATCAACATGAACGGCTTGATGACCGCCCTGGAGATCGCGAGGGAGAACCGGTGCGCACTCTTCACTCCCTCATCCATCGGGGCGTTCGGTCCCACCACTCCGAAGAAGTTCACCCCCCAGGATACGATCCAGCGACCGACATCGATCTACGGGGTCACCAAGGTAGCGGGAGAGTTGCTCTGCGATTACTATCATCACAAGTACGATGTGGACACCAGGGGCGTACGCTATCCAGGGATCATCAGCAACATGACGCCCCCCGGAGGAGGAACGACCGACTACGCGGTGGAGATATACTACGCCGCGCTCGAGTCGCACCACTATGAGTGTTTCCTCCAGGGAGATACATACCTGGACATGATGTACATGCCCGATGCGGTCAAGGCTGCGATCCAGATCATGGAGGCCGACCCGTCGAAGCTTCGGCACCGCAACGCGTTCAATGTCGCGGCGATGAGTTTCTGCCCCGAGGAACAGGCCGCCTATATCAGGACCCATATACCCGATTTCACCATCAGCTACCGGATCGACCCGGTGAAGCAGGCGATCGCCGACTCATGGCCCGATTGCCTGGAAGATTATGCCGCCCGGGTTGAGTGGGGCTGGAAACCCTCCTACGACCTGCAGGGCATGACTGCCGACATGCTCAAGACGATCGGCGAGAGGATGGTGAAGAAAGGAGGAAATCCGCGATGATGTCCCAGACGATGAAAACGGAATTGACCCAGTTCATGGAAGGCCTGCACACGGAAGGCCTGTTCAAGGCTGAGCGGATACTCGAGGGCCCGCAGGGATCGCGTATCACCGTAGGATCACGTGAGGTCCTCAATTTTTGCGCCAACAATTACCTGGGCCTTTCCGACAACGCCGAGGTCATCGAGTCGGTTGCACGCACGATGGAGAGGTGGGGGTACGGACTCTCCTCCGTCCGGTTCATCTGCGGTACCCAGCGATTGCACAAGGATCTGGAGGAGGCGATCAGCCGGTTCCTCGGCATGGAGGATACGATCCTCTTCTCCAGTTGCTTCGATGCGAACGGAGCGCTCTTCGAACCGTTGCTTGATGAGCAGGATGCCATCCTCAGCGATGAGCTCAACCACGCTTCGATCATCGATGGCATCAGACTCTGCAAGGCACAGCGTTTCCGCTACCGGCACAGCGACATGCAACACCTGCGTGAACAACTGATCGGGAGCCGCGGATGCAGACGCCGCATGATCTGCACCGATGGTGTCTTCTCGATGGATGGGGACATTGCCAGATTGCAGGAGATCTGCGATCTCGCGCAACAGTTCGACGCCCTGATCATGGTGGATGACTCGCACGCCACCGGGTATATCGGACAAAGGGGAAGGGGAAGTGCGGAGCATTGCAAGGTCGAAGGGAAGGTGGACATCATCACGACGACCTTCGGCAAAGCCTTGGGAGGAGCCAGCGGCGGGTGCATCAGCGCACGTGCCGAGATCGTGGCCCTCTTGCGTCAGCGTTCACGGCCCTATCTGTTCAGCAATACCCTTGCACCCGCGATCGTCGGAGGAACGCTCAAGGTCCTGAAGATGCTGGAGGAGGGCAACCCCTACCGAGAGCGGACCGTTGCCAACGCTCGTCACTTCAGGGAAAGGATGACCGAAGAGGGTTTCGACCTGGTCAATGGCGATACCGCGATCGTGCCGGTGATGCTCTATGACGAGCGTCTCGCCGTCAGGATGGCAGAGGAACTGCTGAAAGAGGGGATCTATGTCATCGGATTCTCCTACCCGGTCGTACCGAAGGGGAGAGCCCGCATCCGCGTGCAGCTGAGCGCAGCGCATACTCCGGATGACATCGACAAGGCGGTAGCGGCGTTCGTCACCGTCCGCGATCGATTGCGCTGAGCGTCATTCGGGATAGGTGAGGCCGACGCGCTCGCATAGTTGCCGGCCATACTCGCCGAGCTTTGCCAACACCTCTTTCTGCTTCGGCGAGATATCCTTCGAATTCATGTGCTCGGTGATCTTCCGTGCGAAGAAAGAAAGCGTGGTCGCATTCTTGTCAGGCGGTTGGATCAATCGTTGCGCACAAAAGCTCTGCCAACGCTGCGTTTGCCGCTCATCCATCGCGTGAGGCCAGTTGCGGCAGAGGTAGCGCCAGAGCATCTCGTGACCTCTCGAGTCATCGAATTCGAACCGGGTCTTCCACAACGTCTCGGGATCGCCCTGTCGTATCTGTGAGAACACATAGGCGTCGGCGTTGTTGAAGAAGGGTCCGCTGTAGAGGGAGAAATCGACATCATCGATCACCGGATATTCATCCGCATCGGCGGCCTTGCGCAGGTTGACCGCAAGCATGTCATGTTCCATCAACAGTTCGCGGTGGCGCTCGCAACGTGCCACATCGATACCGAGCCTGGATGCGACATCCTCTTCCAACACCGAAAGCGGTGAGAGGAAGGGGACGCGATTGATCGCCACCTTATGGACTCCGTTGATGCCCAACAGCTTGTCATTCGCGGTGAAGAGGCGGGGGAGGTCTGCCATGAGGTCGGCAGTCTCCTCCAACAATAGCCGTGCGCGCTCCAGGGTCTTTTCCCTGTCCCCTTCCTGCGTGAGCACCGTGGTGATCTCGGCTACCATGGCACGCAGCGCATCCTCGCGTTCCCTGCTCGCCTGCAGCTCGCCGAAGGCCTCCGATGCGGCAATCAAGGGAAGCGGATCCTGCATGAGGTCGAACACGATGATGCTGTTGCTGTTCTGCGAGCTTGCGGTGATGGGAAGCACGACTGTGGTGCACCCTTCGATCCTGGTGAACGGAGCGGCTGTGTAGACGACCGGAGCTCCTGTCGGAACCTCCAGCAACTGTCTCACCTTGTTCTTGTCCCGAAGGTCAAGGTAGTAGGCGAAGAGCTTCGGTTGCCGCCACTTGATCAGGCGCGCCAATTCCAAGGTAGCCCAGACATCGCTCATCGCATCGTGTGCACTTTCATGGGCGATCCCGTTCGCCTCGGTCAGGTCGGTGAGCTTGAACGAGGGCAATCCGCTCGAGCTTTTCTTCGGCCAATTGATGCCGCGGGGCCTCAGGTCATGGGCTGCCCTGGCGAGATCGAGGAGGTCCCACCTGCTGTTCCCCTTGTCATACTCGCGGCGATAGGGATCAAGGAAGTTCCTGAACAGCACGTTGCGGAGGAATTCATCATCGAACCGCAACGTATTGTAGCCGACGGCGCAGGTCCCCGGCACGCTGAGTATCTCATTGATCTTTCCGATGAATTCGCTCTCGACGATTCCTTTCTCCATGACCTCCTGAGGGCTGATTCCGGTGACCATGCAGGAGAGCGGGTCGGGGAGGTAGTCGTCGCTGAGGGTGCAATAGAGGATTGTCGGTTCCTCGATGACCGAAAGGTTGGTGTCGGTCCTGACTCCTGCGAACTGGGCAATGCGGTCATGCCGCGGGTTCAATCCGAAGGTTTCGATATCATACCAGAAGAACGTTTCGGGGCGCTTCATGTTACCAATGTACCATAACATTGTTTCTTTTGACAGGCGCACCATCGTCTGCAATCCTGATACCGAGGAGAATGTCTTGAAGCGTCACATCCTGATCGTCCTCTTGCTCGTTAGCCTGCTCTCTCCCGCTTTCGCTTCGGGTTATGTGCCGACCGAAAGTGAGGTGAAGGTTGCCATACGGTCGATCATCGTGGCAGCAGCCTCCACGATGGCCGCCCGCAATTTCACCCCTCCGCTCGTATTCAGCGAATCGGTGTTCGCCTCGGACGGATCCTATGCCTCCTTCTCGTTGCGGATGCAGGATGCCGATGTCGGGCATCTGAGGAAGGAGGTCCTGGCACTCCCGCCACCGCCTCCAAGGCAGATGGGGTTCCTCGAGGCCTTGATGAGCAGTGTGATCCGCGTGGTACCCGAGCATGAACGGCTCATCGCCTTCCTCCTCCCCCAGGGCTTGTTGCCACAGGAGGTGTATTTCACCGGCTATGTGAAGGCGGACCGCTATGCAGCCCCCTATCCGTTCCGCTATGAAGGATCGGGGAATGTGGCGGTCTCGGGGAAGCGGTTCGCAGGTGATTTCGTGCTTGATTTCTCATTCGTCGTTCCCCTCGAGGGCCCTGATGCGATGGTGATCGTGCCATTGAGGATCACCGCCAACGATACCGACTTCCTTCCCGTCATGAAGGATTTCTTCGCACCCGCGACGAGTAGTGGAGTCCCTCCGTCACCGGGGTATTGATCGAACTGGACAGATGGCCCCGCTTTGCCTAGAATGGAACGACAGTAGGCTTGCACTGGAGGGGATCATGGACAATGTGGTGACAAGGACCGAGGCATTCTTGCACAAATGGGGTGTCTCACCCGATTCGATCGACATGCAGCGATGTTGCGACGATTTCTTGGCCGAGATGGAGCGGGGATTGGCGAAAAACGGAGATGGTTCGCTGGCGATGATCCCGACTTTCGTCGAGTCCGATACCACCATAGCTCCCCATGAGCGGGTGATCGTGCTCGATGCGGGAGGAACGAACTTCCGGACCTGCGTCGTCTGGTTCGACGAACACATGGAACCCCATATCGAATCGTTCAGGAAGAGCGGCATGCCGGGGGTGAAGAGCGAGGTCTCCGCCCGCCAGTTCTTCTCCCTGTTGGCTGACCAGGTGGAGCCGATCATCGGGGAGAGTGACAAGATCGGGTTCTGTTTCTCCTATGCTGCAGAGATCACCGCCGATCATGACGGCATCCCCTTGGTGTTCTCGAAAGAGATCAAGGCACCCGAGGTGATCGGACGTCCGGTCGGGAAGAATCTTCTCGAGGAACTTGCGAGGCGGGGGCATGACGTTTCTTCGAAGCGGGTCTCGGTAGTCAATGACACGGTAGCGACGCTCCTTGCCGGAAAGATTTCCTCCGACGTATCGCCCTATGGCGGGTATGTCGGGTTCATCCTGGGAACGGGGACGAACACCGCCTATGTGGAGAGAAACGATCGGATCGGGAAACTCAAGGACACGACAGCCCATTCCCAGATCATCAACGTCGAGTCGGGCAACTACGACCTCATTCCCTCCGAGCTTGACCGGCGTTTCATTGCCACCACGAAACAGCCGGAAAATTATCATTTCGAGAAGATGATCAGCGGAGCCTACCTTGGCTCGTTCAGCCAGGTGGTGATCGGACAGGCAATCGAAGAAGGGCTGTTCTCCCCGAACTTCGCAAGCCGGTTCTCCACCGTCATACCGCTCGATACCACCCGGATGAGCCATTACCTGGAGATGCCCCACAATGCCGAGTACGACCTGGTGCGGTGCATCGATAACGAGAAGGATGCGACGACCCTCTACCTCCTGCTCGATTCGGTGATTGCCCGTGCGGCGAAGTTGACTGCCATCAATCTCAGTGCGGCGGTGCTGAAGTCCCGCTCCGGTGAGAACCCGCGCTATCCCGTGTGCATCAATGCCGATGGAACGACTTTCTACAAGACGGCATTTCTCGCTCCGTACACCGAGATGTACATGACGCGCTTCCTCAGGCAGGAACACCACCGGTACTTCCGGTTCGTGAACATCAAGGACTCACCTGCCATCGGAGCCGCGGTAGCGGGACTGTCACTGCCCTGAGAAAGCCTCCCTGTCGGCACTCTCAACCAAGGATCGCTGCCAAGCGAGGAGGTAGTCGTGCCTGGAACGGTCATTCCCTGACGCATCGGCCATGATCCTGAACACCGGTTCGGTGCCGCTGCCACGCATCCAGATGAAATCGGAGTCGTTTCCGAGCCGGTCGGCAAAGATGATCTTCAGCCCCCCCCGCATCGGAGGGGAACGGAACGCCTCTCCGAACCCGTTCTTGCAGTTCGTCCCCTCGGTCTGTTGGGCGCGCCACCCATATATGCCGAACCGGGAACCCAACTCTTCCCTCCGTTGCAGGTAGGAGAGGAGGAACTGTTTCTCATAGGCACGCTTGAGTTTTCCATGGTCGGTCGTCTTGATCCGCATGACCGCCTCGGCCGAGAATCCTCCGGTGATCGTACGCGCGGGGAGGGACTCCAGCGCCCTGGCTATCGACGGCAAGCCTTCCCGTTTCGTGATCCTGGCGAACCGGTCGGCGGATGAGAGGAGCTTGATGAGAGACACCAGCGTATTGAGCGGATCCCGAACCTTGCTCGGATGGGTGATGTTTCCCCCGTTCGACCCTTCCCCGAGCATCCGCACGGCATATCCTTGTCCGCGCAACTGCTGTGCAAGCCGTACGACATTCGCTTCCCCGACCTCCGCGCGGAACACCTTCGCCCCCAACGAAGCGGCGATCGTGTCGATCATCAGCGAGGTGGGTCCGTTCACGGCGATCGCCTGGGGGACACCCTCCTTGTGAGAGAGGGTAAGCTCGATTCTCGCCACCAAGGCGAACAATTCCTGGGCTCCAAGGATCCGAGCGCTGTTGCTCGTCTCGTCAAAATAGACGATGTTCCCCCGGTCCCCATCGTTGTCGGGGACATATCCGATGACGAACGAAGGATCCTCACGGTGTGCCTTGTCGAGTTCCTGTCGGCACAGTTCGAGATTCTCCTGCTCAGGGACAATTCCGTGGACGATCTGCCGCGGCTTGTCGTTGAGGAAACGGGTCTTCACCCCCAGGCCTTCCAGAAACGGCTTGTCGATGGAAAGACCGCGGGCACTGCCGTTCAGTTCGGCGACGATTCCGATGGGATGCGTGGCAACATCGTGCCGGATCGCGGCGACCAGGGACCCGAAGACAAGCTCGTCCTCACTGTCCGTCGCGGTATCGAGCACAAGCCGTTCATAGGAGACCAATGCCTCCTCCTTGCTGGTACCGATGGATTGCAGGACCTTCCGGTACCGT
>Ga0172382_10001876_pt1 | contig 36385 bp, 17 predicted proteins | sample Leawel138RmetaG_FD_122245 | JGI IMG/M metagenome (GOLD analysis project Ga0172382, IMG submission 122245) | Leachate microbial communities from a municipal landfill in Southern Ontario, Canada - Leachate well 138R metaG | ecosystem: Engineered > Solid waste > Landfill > Unclassified | place... | reverse complement strand
TAAACACACCTCTAGGTGTGTTATCGTAATATTCACCAATACCAATATCGTCAACATCAGCAACATCAACACTATTTAAATATTTATCTAATAAATCAAAATATTTTGTAATCGTATTTTGTGTCGGTTGTAAATTAAAACCTTTAAAGAAAGCTAATATTTGATCAAAATTAGTTAAAAATATACCATTAGTTGGTATATAATACGGATGTTGTAAAATAAATTTAGTTGTTGGGTTATCACCATAAGAACCACCAAGATATAATATTGTTGTTGCTGAAATTATATCTGATTGACCAAATAATGGATATAATAAAGCTCGATCATCTGTTGTTAATCCGTGTGGTTCTGTTGTTGTAACAATAGTATAGTCTTGAGTGATACCGCTGGTTGTATTAAATTGGTTTAATGTAAAATATGGTAATAACGCATTTCCTATTTCAACATAATTTAAGGTCGATTCATCGTATCTAGGTATTTCAAAACCAAAATAACTATAATAATCGTCAATTAAATAGTTTATTGTCTCAGCTGATAGATTAACATCAACATATTCGAATTGGTTATATGATATTGTTCTTTTAATAAAATCCATTTTAATTAGAATATAAATTAATTATACCATTTGTAAACTCTGTATTATCATATCTAGTTATTTTATATGTTAAAGTTGAATAATCTAAAACATATTTTAAAAAATAATATCTTTCTGTAAATGTTGTCCTTAATAAATCACTCGTTGGTAAATAATCGCTTGAGTTTTCACCATTCGGTATCGCCTTAAATCTTTGTATTTTACCAGTTAAACTATTACTAAAATTAACAGTACAATATAAAGTATATGTGTTACCGGTAAATATCGCACCCGGAAGTTGATCTGGTTTTCTTAACCAAAAAATATCATTAATTTCGGTTTTAGGTGTTTGATTAAAAATTATTCTTGGTTTTGGTGTATCACCAGCAATTAACATTGTACCGTTAACTGGAAGAGCTATACTAAATAAAATTTTTTGTTCACCGATAATGGATTGATAAAAATCAAATTTAAAATATGAACTACTCCATGGTATTGAACTGATTATTGGTTTTGTTACAAATTTATTATTCAATTGTTGTGTTGTACTATCAATAACCCATTCTGGTGGTAAATTATCATTATAACTAATTGGTTGACCAGTTGAGATTAATTGATTATAAAAATACATATTCAATTCACTTAATGATGATTCTGGTTTAAAACAATATTTTTCAAAATCGATCGTTGGATAATCTTCTTTAAAGATTTCTTCAACTTTTTGTTCAGCTCGTTGATTAATTAAATCATCTCTACCGGACATTTCAGAGTGTTGAAAAAAACGAATTGGTATTTGTTTATCTTTATTTAGATTTCGACCATCTAAAATAAATTTATAGTTATTAACAACTTCCATCTGAAACAATATTTATTAGTTCTTTTGGGTCTTTACTTTGTCTTCGTAATAATAATGTACTAATATTAAAATAATAGTGTGTATTATTTGTAAACGGAGCATTAATTGTTTTAACCCCAAATTGTGTTATATCCTTAAAACCGTAAGGATTAATTTCTCTCCAAATTTTAGATCCGTTAACCGTTTCATAATAATCCGGAATTGTTAAATTATATTTATCAACAGTATCAATATCTTCTGAGAAGTGTCTTAATTGTATTTTCTTAAATGGTTCATAAATATATCCTTCTAATGGTACACCACCTTGTGTTTTACCAATTCTAAAAACAATCGGATCAAGTGTTCTTTCTTGTAATAATTGTGGATTATATTCACATAAATCCCCATAATATTCTTGACCTTCTAATAACCCAGCATTATTAAATTCTGAAAGATTAAAATAATTATATAATAATAAAGTATTTGGGTCAGATACTGATGGTAACCAAATTTCATCATCAAATGTTGTTATACCAGAAAACAAATAATTACTATAGAAATTTGGCGTTAATTGTTGAAACTCTGGATCTTTTCTCTTAATAATACCTAAATATAATTCACTTAGTGGTCGATTTAAATTATCTCTTAACCCAGAAATATTAATATCTCGATTTATGATATAACTAACAATTTTATCATCATCGGATCCAGATTGTTTTAAAATGTTATATTGAATATTTTCATTAACATTTTTCCAAATTGTTTGTGACAAATTTAACAACTTTAATGAATAGTCAACACCCAAAATATTTGTTGTTCGATCGCCTTCAATTAATACTTTAAATTTTCTAAGATAATATTCAGAAGGTACACCATCTATTTTTCGATATCGATAATTGTAAATACCGTTATTTAATTCTTGACCAAATGTATTAATCAAGTTAGAATCATTAATTATGTAAAATGGTACATCACATTTAAAAATGGAATCATTAACAATACTATTAACTCTATGTAAACCATAAAAACAATTAAAATCTGTTGAGCCGGTTACTCTTAAATCTATAAAATCACCCACTTCAACATTATGTCTACCGTTTACTCTAATAAACATACCATCATTTGTACCACCAGTATAATATGGTTCACACATTAAACTATTTTTAAACCCAACATCCGCTTGTGAAACATTAATAACTCTACGATAAGCACCACCATAACTGGAAGTTAAATTACCTTTCGGTTTTATTATAATATTTGTTCGATCACCAGTAATTGACCTATTTAAAATCACCTCATTAAAACCATATATTGAGTTTAGCGTACCACCTTTACCGGGTAAAATATAAACATATTCACCAACATTTAAATTATTACCATTTTTATGGTCATAAATTTTAATATTTATACCATTACGATTATTTAAAGTTACTAATTTAGAAGAATTAAAAGGTAATCCATGATAAAGTTTATGGGTTAAACAATCAATATTTGAATCGTATAAAACGCCGCAATCAAAAGGAAAATCACTAGTATTAAAATTTGTTAATTGACAGTTTTTTGTTGAAGAATTTGGATATAATATTTGGATATTATAATTTCTTGGGTCTCCGGTTGTATGTACTAATTCTAATTTACTTGGTGTGTATTCATCTAATTCATTTGTGTAAATATGATCTAAACGACCATATAACCTAAATACGGTAGATTTTTGTCGTTCTCTATCGTATAATTCACTAACATTAATTAATTTAACAGCATCGTTTTGTTTTAATAACTTAATATTAGATTTTAAATCAACTTGTACTTTTATATCGCCGGCAATAGCTTTCGCAAATTTCATTGAATTTAACGTATATTTTACATGTTCATATCCCATTATTCTTCACAATCTTATATTGTTATAAAATTAGTTTTAACTAAATCCATTGCACTCCTACCCGGTAATAAACCAAAATAAAAATAAAATGGGTTACCTTGATATCTAATATATTTTTCACCACCAGAACTAGTTAAAAATGTTGGGTCATAATATGTTGTTGAATTAACATAAACTTCATCTTGTGTTAATAACCCAGCATCTGCTAAAACAGTACCATAAGGTACAAAATTTTTAACTGACTGACCACCCATAAATGGTGGACCACTACTATTACCATACATTAACTGTATTCCAGTACCAGCAAGATTATAAGCAGTATTTGCTGATAATATGAAATACCTACCTGTGTGATATGCTTCATCAATTTCAAGTTCATATTCGCCAGCTGTTGATATTTCTTGTTCATCATTTAAAATTGTTCCCCATTCACAAATTTTTTCAAATCTTTTCTCACCGCCAGTTCTTGGTTGTGTACCGGAACATGATAAACAAAAGAAATCAGTTAATACTTCAGGTACTTGAAATGTTGTTGATGGTATTAAATCAATCATAAACGGAGCACCATCTGGGTCACCTTCAGTTAAATAAGAACCTAAATTTATTATATCTGTGGCAAATAAGACATTTGGGCTATTGTATTCAGTATTATCCCAACCTCTTGGTCTACCAATTGATCTTGCCGCATAATAAATATCGTCAAAAGCCCCTTTGTTATAAGTTGCACCACCACCTAATGCTGGTGCAATTTGTCTCGGATAATATTTAATTAAACCGCTACCACTTTGGTCAACGTCTAAGTCAAACCACCAATTTGAAGATCCCGGTAACCAAAATTCTCGATCACCAATCACCGTTTTTTCTGTTTCATTTTTAAATGGGTATGTTATTGATTTGTTATTATAATTATCAACATCACAATATTTCAACGATTTAATATCACCATCATTATTTCTTTTTTCTTTATATTTAATTAAGAAAAAATATAAAACACCAGTTAACCAACCATTATAAAATTCAAAATTAATTGGGTCTTCATCTTCACAAATATTTTCAGCAATTTTACATTGTTTTAATGATTCAACACAAAAATTATATGAAAATTCATTATTAAAACCACCATCGTATGTTGGTGAAGTTGTAAAATTACGAGCAGATGAACCACCATACGCACATTCTTGTTTTATAATCTCATTAGCATCTAAATCTGTCGTGTTTGGTGGCGGTGGATAATCATTTTGTTTTTTAATCTGTTGAAATGTTGCAATATCATTACATTTACTTTCTTTCCCCGATTTACACCTTCTTAAATCCGGGGTTATGTCATCACAGTAACTTCCGGAATAACAATTAGTAAACCACGGAATATAACAATTACAATTGTTTTCTGGTGGGCAGCTTTTACAACAACTATATGAAATATACGGTATACCCCATAAATTTGTTGTTGGTGGACAGAACGGTACACTAATAGTCCAATTTACTGTATTACTCCCATCTCCCCATAAACAAATGGACCCGATAAGTGGTAAAGTCATACATGGATGTAATAAAAAATTAATAAACCCCGATAATGGTTGTAATATAACTGTATTAATTGAATTAAAAATTGAACATAAAACCGTTTGAATTCCACTTAACAAAACATTTAACCCTTGTATTATTGTTTTATTTAAAACTGCCACTAGTACATAAATAATATTTGTAAAAAAACATAATAATTTAGTGAAAAAATTAATTGATGTGTTGATTCTATTATATGGAATTGGGTTTTTGTCTCCGCTTGATGCCGTATTTTTAAATCCAATAAATTTCTCGGTTTTCTTTTCATTAATAAATAATCCACGTTTCGTATATCTTGGAATATAATTACGAACTGTATATATTTTTTTTCGTTCTAGTTTTTTAAATAGTTCCCCGCCATCAAATTCATTATTAGAATCCACAGACCACCCTATTGCTGACCCATTATTTTGTGATAATGTATTAAAACCGGGAACGGTATCAAAAGGTAACCCGTTAGTGTCATCATAAAAAGTAACGTCATTTCTATTAAATAAATAAGCGTAGTCGCTTTTACCATTATTAGGTACAATATAATTCGCTGTTGATTTAATTCTAGCATTACTCTCGAAACCTAACCCAAGTTTAAAACGATAAAAACCATTTTTAATTATTCCAGATGATGCGTCTGGACTAATTACCTCATTACCAAATTCATCTGTTATTACTTTCTGACCAGTTAATTCCAATAAAAAAACAAAGGCACCATTCTCATTAATCATTGCCCTTGGTTCATCTTTTTGTTCAACACGATCAGGTATATTATCACCATCAGAATCAATCACATGTAAAATATTAATAAATCCGGGTCCGGAAACTAATTGACCATGTTCACCAACATTATTTTTAATACCACAATTTTTATTTACAGAATTACTACCACTGTCTGAAACAACAGAACCCATAAATAAACAATATGATTTTAATTCAACACCTTGCTCTGTTAAATCAAAATCTGAACGTAATAAACTAACTTCACATAAATCTTCAGACCCCCAAAATGGTTGAACTTGAATTGTTTTATCTTTAGTTATAATTTGTGGTAAATTATCGATATCTTTAGATGATTTAAATTTATACGGGTTTGCAAATTGTTCTGGAGAAGCGCCTTGTGCGATTAATTCAAAAGGTAACACACTTAATTCGCCAATATCAGAAATATCGATATCAAAATGTAGTGTATATATACCTATAGGTACACCATAAAACATATAATCACCAGCATCATTAGTTCTTGTTGTAAACCTATAATACCTCTGATAAACTTCAATCCAAACATCATCCCTTAAAATTTGATCTTTTGTTGGAAATGTTCCGACTGGTGTATGTTCTTTACTTTGTTTAACAGATGGTAATAAATTATATCTTACGCCATCTTTTTGATCTGAAATTTGTTTAAATGGATATCTACTAACGATTTCTGGTCTTGATTCATCTTCTACTTGTATTGGTATAAAAATTGAAATTTTAGCATTTGGTACACCAACACCATTATTCGCCGTTACCCGACCAACAACAACACCCCAATCAGAACATTTATTTGTATATAAATCTTCTTGCGTTAAAGTTAAAGATAAAACATCTAATTGGTTATAATGTTGATCTAAATTAACAACAATTGATTGATTTTGTTGTTCATCTAATAACCCTTTTTTTGTTAATATTCTAAATGATTTATTATTCATTAAAAACTAAAACTTAAAGTATTTACATTTATTTTAATGTCTTCATCAAACCTAATTTCAAACATACTATCAGCTGATGCCAATAAAATACCATTGCTACCACTAAGTGTACTAGAAGTATCAATCAATCGACCGCCATTTGCAACTGAAGTTGTTGGTGATGATACATATGTGCTCGGATAACCTTGAGATGAATATTGTGGCCCGTCAATACCAAAAATTGGGTTATAAAATTTAATATCAGTAATATTTAAAATTTCATCGCCCATTTGTTCTGTTATTTTTTGATATATTTTACCAATAAAAATATTCTCCCCCATCTGTCTATTTGAAATATCAAAATAATCACGGATTATTTTACCTATTTTATTTGCCACGTCTGATTTTTTTACATTTTTCTGTACCAAAATATCAATTGTTACAGATAAGTTAACAACACGACCCCATTTAATTTTAACATAATCATTTATCATACGATATTCAGACAAATATTCAGCAACATTATTTAAAATAACTGGATTAATACCGTTAAAATCCAGTTTATTTTCTTCATTTAAAGTTAAAATAAAAACAGTAATAGAATTTCGATCCTCAATTACGTTTAACCTATATGGAGCACCATATCGTGTTGGCATCTTATCCAATAACGCTAAATAATCACGAATCTGAACAGCTCTATTTTGTGTGCCAAAATTATAACGTAACAAATTTCTAATTTCTTCAATTGTTAAATCATCCCGACCACCTTGTGCTGGATAATTTGGGTTATTTACCGTTAACGAACTTGTTACTGATTGTTTTATTGTTGAATCACTACCAATAAATTGCCAATCAATTGATTCTGGTGTTTGTATTACATTAACACCTAAGTTTGTCTGACTACCACCGCCAACACGATATCTAATAAACAACGTTGCATTCGCTTTTAATGTTTCACCTAAAGCATCATTATTTATCATTTTATTATAAATATCTAATACACCCGGAAATGCTGTAGTTTGATCTAACGTTTTATCTGTCACCCCGGCCCCAAAAATTAATTTAGTATAACCCTTATCTGTTCGATCTACCATAAATTTTTTAGTAACCGATTTCCATTGACCTGTTTTAACACTAGAATATGATAAAGATACCCCAGATGTTGTCCCTGTCGGATTTAATGTATCTAAAGTAGGTAATAACGATGGTGGCCCATCGATAAAAACTTTATCTTGAGCTAAATGATCAACTTCATACCACAATAATTCTTTATCAAAAAATTGATTAATTTCTGGTGTATTCTTAATATTACCATTAATTAAAATAACTTGTTCTATCGATAATACATTTGTTTCTGGTAAAACAATTTCAAAAAAAGGTCTAACGTCTAAATTTGTAATATATCTAGACAAAACTTTAGTTTCACCATTAACGGCAATAACATTCTTTGTTAAACGATAATTTGTTAAACTACCAGCAGGTAAACCCAAAGCTGTTTCTGTTCTATCCGCAACACCATTACTATTATATTTAGATTTAAAATCAATATCTTCTAACACTTCAAAAACTTGTCCACCACCCACAAATTTGGAACCTGCTTTAATTACCGGTGTATAGTTACAATTAAAATAATTAGTACCTATTTGTTGACAATTTGATGTTGTTGATGGTGACCCGGGAGGTACATCGACACTTAAACTTAATACTGTTATTGAAGGTCTTTTTGACGGTATTTTTAAACCATATGTTCTAGCTAATGCTAATATATTTTTTCTCTCTTGAACATAATCCAATTGTGTTTCATTAAACACCCTATCTGTGTGGAAACTTAAAATATCACCTACAGCGGCATTTAATTCAAGTAATGCCATACCTACAGAACTATCATTATAATCTTTAATTTCTGGGTAATTTTTTTGTAAAAATTGAATTAATTCTTCTCTAATTTGTGAATAATTTCGTGACAAATAATTAAATTTTGCTGATTGTGGCATATCTTTTAAATTTCTAAATCTATTATTTCACTAGAACTGAAAGCACCAAGTTTAACTTTTAACTTAATTCTTAATTTTAAAACACTTTCAGCACTAGGACTTTTCGTTGATGTTTGATTACCCAAATAATCTTGATTAAATCGAATATTTGGTTTTTCATCGACAACTTTCTGTATTGACTCTATTATTATATTTGGAAAATATTTAGCAATAGCAGTACTAATTTCCTCTTTAATTTTATTTTCAACAATATCATCATTTTGGTCAAATAAATATCTTCTAAGATTTAAACCAAACTCTGGTCGATAATATCTGGTGTTTTTTGTTGTCGATAATAAATATCGAACATCAGCTAACAACCCATTAAGTCTATCTTCTGTTAATTCAGTAAAAAAACCTCGGCTACTATCCTTTATTGGAAAATTAATATTAAATACATTTTTCATAATAAAATCTTATAACAATAAATATCAAAACATAAAAAATAAGGAGCAGAATTTAACCCTACCCCTTAAATATAATTATTTTTTATGTTTTGTGAATAGTATCAACAAGCACTATACCCACATAATGAACATTTTTTACAACCTTCTTCGTACACTAAACTTTGTTCACCACACTCCGGACAAGTCTTATCGGCAACTTCAGCATCATCTGGAATATACTTTTTAAGCGTTCTTGCAATAGCTTTACCAAATGACACTATACTACCCTCAGATTTGTTTAATTGTTCTACAATCTCTTCTATTGGAATATAAACAGACCTTAAATTTAAAGATATCATTCTTGTTAATGCTTGTTCTTCATCTTGTTCAAAAAATTCTCTAATACCTTCTAAAATATAACCATCTTCTGTTTCCAAATTATATTTTCCGCCCCTTTTAACTTTAGTTAAATAACCTTTACTAACTTTTTTAGGTAATGCAAAATTTTTCTTTTTAAAGGCAAAAACCTCATATGGCCTTGTTGAGTCTTCTTCATCTAAACCAACCAAAACAACCCAATCACTTTTATTTACTTGTAAATGATGAATATCACATTCAAGGGTTTTTGGTCTTTCCTTCATTTGTTTTGATAATTCAATTTTATTATTTTTAACATCAGATAATACTGTTGTCATTGTACCATCACGATATGTTGTACCACCTTTAATTGTACCACTATCATATAAACGCATATAAATGTCTTTAAATTTATCATATTTATAATCATTTGGTAAATTAATTGTTTTACTCATAGCACTATCAATATGTCTAGATAGTACTTTCATCGTTTCAATATGTTCATCAATACCTAATTGTATTGTTGTTGCAGCCCAATCGGCGTTTGGTATCCAACTTTTTTTATCTTCAAGATACCTAACAGCATAATCTTTAACTATTGTTTCTCTAGTTAAACCACGATTTTGATCTATCTTATATTTAAAACCATTACTAAAAACTGTTTCTAATATATTTTCATCACCCTCTTTAACCCACACCCAGATATTTTTACCCTCTTTAATATCATATTCTTTTTTAACCCAATTAATATTTTGTGGTAATAATAAACCATCTGGTGGATAAGGTATAATTGATGTTCGTTTATATTCTGGTAAAAAAACTGGTTCTAACCCACCAGACACAATATTAGCTAAAATACTGGTATTACCAGTAGGTTGTATTGACAATAAATGAGAATTTCTTATACCATACTTCTTAATTAATTCAATTGTATCACTGTGTAATGTTTGAACAAACTTGCTTTTCAGATATTGTTCTTCTTGATAATGTGGAAAATTACCTTTTTCTTTTGAAAGAAGGGCTGATGCTTTATATACTTCATTTTTAATAAAAGACATTAATTGTTCTGTTAGCCTCAACGCTTTCTCAGAACCATATCGAATTTTCATCATCATTAAAGCCGAACCATAACCCATAATACCTAAGCCAATACGCCTTTTATTTTTTAAATTTGCACGCTGTTCTGATAAAGGAACATATGTTAAATCATTAACATTATCCATCATTCTAACAGCAACTGGTATTACTTCTTTTAATTTTTTATAGTTCCAATCGTCACCATCAACAAATTGTGTTAAATTAAGTGAACCCAATAAACAAACGCCACCCACAGGTAATATTTGTTCACCACATGGGTTTGTTGCGCTAATATATTCTTCATATTGTAAATTATTAAACCAATTAATTATATCAACAAATAAAACTCCGGGTTCATTACGATTATATGTTGATCGCATGATTATATCCCATAATTCATTTGCATTTTCGTACTTATAATATGTTTTAACTTTACCACCAAGACTAACCCAATCATTTAAATTACCATTCCAATTTTCATCATAAAAATCTTTATCACCATCAAAATCTGGAAAAATTAATTCCCATGGTTCATTGTTTTTAACCGCTGACATAAATTTATTTGTAATTAATACAGACATATTAAATTTAGTTAACCTACCCGGTGTTTGTTTTGCTGTAATAAATTCCACGATATCTGGGTGCCAAATTGACATTGTTACCATTTGTGCACCCTTTCTAATTTTCTTTTTACTATCTTTACGTTTTGATTTTTTACCAGATCCAGCAGTAATAACATCACTTTGTTTATCCCAAAGTTCTAACATTTTAATTGAACCGGGAGTCTCATTACCAATACCACTAATAAAACCACCCCTTGGTCTCATAACATCAGCACAAAAACCATAACCACCTTCAGATTTTAAAATTAATGCTTGTCGTCTCAAAGTTGAAAGAATACCTTCTATACTATCTTGGTTTTTTCCGGTAAAACCATCAACAAAACAATTAATATATGTTGTACCTTTTAACTCGACACCAGCGTTGGATAGTATCCTACCACCCGGAACAAATTTAAAATCTTCTAAAACCTCTAAAAATTTTTGAGACCAAACTTCCGGATTTTCTTCAATAGACGCTAAATTTTTAGCCACCCTAATTTGCATTAAATTTATATCCTCATCACCAAAACTATATGTTTGTTCAAAAATCTCTTTACTAAATTCATCAACAAAAATTGTATTTACTTTCATTTTATTCATTGTTAGATAATCATCTTTAATCATTATTTATAAATTATTGTTATTTTGATTATTATTCTCTTGTTCTTCTATTTGACCTTCTTGATTAACATTTTCTTGTCTAGCTCTTCGTCTAGCATAAGCATTTGCTGCAACATTTCGAAATCGTTCAACTCTATTTTCTTCAAAACCAAGAAAAGTTTCAGATTGTTCAGTACTAATTATCATACTTTCATTTTTGAAAATACAATTTTCAAATACTATCCCATCCTTCCCTAATCTAGATTTTAATAACGCCATCGTTGCTAGTCCGGATTCTTTTTGTTGTAAAGTTTTAGCAATAGAAATAACAACATGACCAATCTGTGCTTTTTTAATTGAACCACCCATTTGATCATTTGTCACAATATCTGACGATATTGATTGACGATTACCTTGCGTTGCCGCCCAACCGGCCAAATTCATTTCATGACACATAGCTTCAAATTTTCGCATTGTTCGACCCTCATCAACGTGAATGTCATTAGTACCCTTTTCTGGTAATATACAATCAATATAATCTATTACCACCAGATCAATTTTAACGCCGTCACTAATTTTTTTCCTAATAAAATTTTTAATCGTTGTAATCGTAATTGTATCAGATGGCCATCTTTTTAAAATTAACCGACCATCTATTTTTTTTGCATCATCAATGGCTTTAATTATTTGTGTATCTTTTAACAAATCAGAATTCAATTCTGGTAATGGAACTCCAGTCCAACAAGAAACATGTTTTCGTTTAATTTCATTTATTGTATCTTCAAAAAATATTTGAAGTACGGTTTTACCGTTATTATATGCAGTATTCGCTATTTTAGTTAAAAAAGTAGATTTACCAACGCCCATTGGTGCTAAAATAACGCCAACTTCACCTTTAGCTAGCCCCCCATTTAATAAATTATCTAAACCATCAATACCTAATGGTATAGTATCTCGATAATCATCAACTAAAACACTATCTAAATTAGCAAAAACATCCTCACCGTCATCTGTGTTGAAATCTATATTCAACGCATCTGAAATAAAACTATGAATCTCATCATAACGATCAAACTCCCCTTTATCCATTATTCGGTTTGCCCGTTTTAATGCTTTGTTTAATTCTTGCTGTTTACAGAATTTAAATGAAGTTTCTTGTACCCAGTCAGTATCGGATAGTGTAACAGCTTTTATTTCATTAATCGTGTCCTTAATATATTTTAATGATACCCCTTCACTAAAATCTGTTTTAAATGTTTCATATAAACCACCAAATGTCGGTGTTGTATTATATTTATTATAAAATATTTTTAATTTTTTAACAATCATTTGACAATATTGATTGTCAAAATAGTCAACACCAATTAGTGGTAATACATTATCTGCAAATTTTTTATCTGTTAATAATTGAGCAAGGACTTTTATTTGAAATTGATAGCCTAAATAGCCAAAATTCTTTTGTTCTTTATTATTCATAAATAAAAAAATTATTAATTAACCAATTCTAATTTAGACAAAGCTAATGTCTCTTGAATTTCAGTAACAATTTGTGGTATAATTCTTCGTATATCCACACTATATCTAACCTTTGGTGGGTAAATATTACCTGAAAAATCGGTTTCAATTACAACCTTATTATCAATTTTAATTTGGAATTTAAAAATGTCTTCTTTCTCATCGTCTTTTTGTTCCGGAAGCGGATATTCATCCAAATATGGATTATAGTTTTCCCAAACATAATCTTCAGTTTTAGCTCTTAATGTTTCTGGGTGGCTAAAAGTTCGTGAACCGGTTATCAATTCAACACAACGATCAATACAATCTCTTAATTCATAAGACTTTATTGAATCTTGGTTGTAATTTTTAACACCAAAGTAACGTTGACAAATAATGTTACCGTTAATTAATAAAGTAAATTCAAATTTCTTCGCCATCATAATTTAAATATTATTTAAAATGTTATTATAACCTATTGGGTTAAGATTTTTTTTCTGATCGTATTATTTTAAAAAAGGGTAACACGAAACCCTCAAAATTTTCAATTCTTCCGGGAATTAAATTAATCACACCATCTTCTATCATCATATTTAGAAGATTTTTAACATCTCTACCGTCCGGATTAATTTTCTCATTCAATAGAAAATCAACATTTTCTTTTGATTCTTCAGAAATTAATGGTTTTGATAAATCAATAATTTTTTTATTCACTTCGTAAAATTCGGGTCCAAACACACCTCGTGAAGATTTACCAGATAAAACATTTTTACATATTTTATTATCTAAATTTTCTTTACAAATATTAAAAATTTCTCCCAAAGTCATTTCTCTTTTTCTAAGATCTGGAAATAATTCAAATAAATTTTTTTCACCGTTTTTTTTACTGGATAAACCCCAAATACCATGAATATTATCAGAAGTGTCGCCACACAAAATTTTCATTAATTTTGAGTTTTTGTGATGATAATTAAAATAAACCTTAAAATTATTTGGGTTTATTATTATTTTTTTATTTAATAAATATAAATAAACGTCATCTGCAATTAATTGTATCATATCTTGATCATTACTAACAATCAAAATACTCTCGTGTTTCTTCTTATTTAAAATATAATATGCTATCGCATCATCACCCTCGCAACCAAACGTTTCATGTTGTCTAATAAATAATTCTTCAAAATATTCTTGAACCCTAATTCTTTGAAATGTATAATTTTCTTCTTCACCTATTGACCAATTTTTACTTCTATTATCCTTATACCATGGATAAAATTGTTTTCTTGGTGCTAAAGTATTTTCACCATCCCAAAATACTACTACACGGTTAACTTGATTTTTATTAATAAGATTTCTAAGCATATTAACTGAATAATATAGCCCACCAATTTTTACATAATTGGAATATATGTGTTTTGCGCCATAATATGCGGTTTTAAATAGTGCAGTACCATCAACTAATAATGTCTTTCTTTTTATCTTATTCTTCATCTTCAGAAATCATAGCTGGTTCGACAATATCTTGTATGTTTTGTACATCTGAAGTAGCCCTAACCTCTTTAACAAGTTCAAATTCTCCGCCTAAAAGTACATCCCAATAATCTTTATATTCGGCTTTATACTTATTTATTGATGCATCAGTGTCTTTAATAAAACCATGCGGTGTTGCTATGATTTTTCCATCAATATAACCTAAACCATTAATATGGTTTTTAACAATGGAAACTTTTGTTCTAGTAGCATAAGCAATTTTTCTACCATCTTTTTGTGCATTAATTTTAGATGTTCCAGCGTCTTGTTGATTACCAAATAAGAATACCAAAGAACTATTCAAATAAATTGATTCACCACCTTTAGCTTTAATTTTTGGTTGAGATCTAGGGTTTTTCATATCTGTTTTAACCCATGGTTGATTAACAATTACCATAGTATTGGTAAACTCATTACTGATTTTTCTACTTCCAGTAATTCTTTGATTTAAACCCATACCAATAACTTCTGATAAAACACCAGCATTATGCATTTTACCCCCTTTACCTTCAAATGTTAGTTGACAAGGAACAGAACCAACAGAATCCCATAAAAATAATAAATCATATGGCAATTCACCCCTTTTCTGATCATCTAACATGTTATTAATATAAAGACCAATTTGTTCTATTGTATCAAAATTATTATTAAAAATAAAAAAACCGTCATAATCAACTTCACCAGTTTTTTCATCAATTAATTCATCAACATTAAAACCCATAAGTTTTGCGTGTTCCCAAGACCACTTTTGTTCTGTAATTATAAACACCGGTAATACACCTTTTTTCTGTGCATCAACAGCGGCTTTAATCATTGCTGTTGTTTTTCCAGTATCTGAATGACCATAAAACATATTAATATGTCCAACGGCTGGACCCGGTAGTCCCGCCATTTCTAAAAAATCTTCACCAATATTAAAATACATTTGTTCCTTTAATTTGGCAACACTATTGTATTTCTTTTTGATAGTAGATTTATAAGCGGAGAAATCCTTTTTTTGAATCCCTCCACTATATTTTTGTTCTGTGTTTTTCTTAGTCATATAAATGAATTGTTTAAAACTTTGATATTAAAACGGTAAATTATCTAATTCAGAATCAACATCGTCATCGTCTTCATCACTACCATCGTCATCACCGTCATCTTCTAGTACTTCTGTTTTTTCAACACTAGCACCCTCATTTACTTCTTCTGTTTCGCCCTCAATTACCTCAACATCAATACCTTCATCAACATTATTCCCAATTTCTTCTTCCGCTTCTTTATTTTTTATATCTTTGTATTTTTCTTCCCATTCTTCTTTTGAAATCCATTTCATTTCTTCTTTATCAAAATATGGAATAAAACCCTCAGCAACAATCTCAAGATAACCAAAATCCTTAATTGAATAAACATCTCTGAAAGTTGTTGTATCTTCAGTCCATTGTTTCATCAATTCTTTATTATCAGTTAATGGACCAGCATCTTCTGACATTATTGTTGTAACTTTTGAATAATTATTATCATCACGAGCTAATGATAAAACTAAGTCACGACCAGTTTCTGGGTCTGTTATGTCACCTTTTTTTGTGAAAATAGGTACGATCTTATCTAATATACCTTGTTTTTTTGTGTTGTGTCGAAATCTCCAGAATTTTGGTCCGTCATCCTCTTTACCCCGTTCAATACCTTTTACAATATAAAAACGTCTTGCACGATAAGTATTGGCTGTTTTTCTTTCTTGTTCCGTCCCTTTTCTTAACTCATCTTCAACTTCACATAATGGACAAGTTTCACCATCATTACGTTTTAAACAATGAAGTTTAACCCACTTACCATCTAATTGAATTTCGTGACACCATTGTTCTTTAAACGGTGATGAACCATCGGATGTTTGTAATATTCTAAATACTTTCTCACCGACAGATTCACCTTTTTTTAAATTAGTTGAAAAATATTTTTTTAATCTTTCACCATTTGACATTGCGTTTTGGTAACTCTTGTTTTTTGTGTTCTCTTCATATTGAGAAACTACTGAATTTAAAATGTTTGACATGTTTTTAAAAAAATTTAGTTAATAAATAATGTAGTCTACACAACTACTTGTTTTTTTTACACATAATAAATATGTTTGCTTGAAATATAAGGGAAAGAATATTAAAAGTCAAATTATATTATAAAAAAAATAACTTAAACACATAAAAAAACCCTGATCAATGTCAGGGCTTTATTTATTGTATTCCATGAAATCTTCCCATTTCCCGTTCATCTGTTTGGTATCTATCAAATGTTGTTTGTTCTTCTGCTCCGGGATTAAACGATTTTTTAATATCTACTTCAGAATAATTTTTAATATCTTCTGGTGTTAAAATATATTTTTCTGCTTGAGTAGATAAGTTATGATCTCTAAGTTTTTCAATTTCCATTTCTTTTTTCTTCCAATAATCATCAATACCTTGATTATACGGATAACTATCTAAAGATCTCAATTTTAATGTTTCAATTGGTTTTTGTGGTTTCATCGCATGAATTTCATCTTCAACTTTTTCAAGTTTATTTAAAATTTGATCCATTGAACTTATTTTATTTGTTAAATCTTGTAATTGTTGATTTAACGCATTAACTTGTGAGTCTACTTTATTTGTTAAATCTTCTGATTTTTCAACAAAATCCGTAACATCAATCTCATCTGGTACATCTTCGGTGTCCGTTACTTGTAATTCATCTTCCTGTCCCGGTAATAGATTATCTTCAAAATCACCATCATCAGCAGATAAATCATCACCAATTTCAAGTGAATCTAACTCACCTTCTTCCCCGCCAAGGTTCATTCCCTGATCTGGTGGTTCAGCTTCCATGTTTGGTTCATCCGCCATTTCAACATTACCTTCTGATGCCCCTTCTTGGTCTAAATCAAAATCAAGTTCATCATTATTCATTTCATCTTCCTCGTCCGCCTCTTTTAATCTTGGATTCATGCCGTATCTGGCGTTTTCTGGAAGATAATTAACTATTCTATTGTGTTTTTCCAATAGAATATCAATACCTTTTTTTCTTTCCATAGTATTAATAAATTATCTATTATCTTTTATGTGTTATTTCCCTTAAAAGTTCACGACCATCTTCAACCACTAATTTACGATCAACCTTTTCCATTAAACCATCTTTAGTTTTAACCTTTGGTTCATCTTCTTTTTCAATTTTTTTTGGTTCCTCACCTAAAAAATCATCAAGAGCTTCTTTTTTTTCTTTTGTTTCCATAACTATATTCTTTTTTATATAAATATTAGACTCTTATTAAAAGTTAAAATTATTTAAGTCATATCCTAATGGTGCTAAACCATAAAATTTATTATTTGTAATATTATCCATAAAAACAACAGTTGGTTTTAACGTACCATCCCAATTATTACCATTAATTAATTTTTTATCTTCAACATCATAATTTGCTTCAGTTGATACCGATTTTATGAAGTTTTCAGCTTGTAATTGACCAATTTCCTTAAACGTATAACTAAAAGTTTCATCTTTAACTGGATAACCGGTTAATACGTGTGAATACCCGTAATTTAACTTTGGATTATTATTTATTCCTTGAACATAATCACCGTTTGTTGAAAAACTTTTAATTTTATGTTCTGAAGGCGTTGACACATTATCTTCATCAACACCAATAGATGCTACACAATATAAATATGAAAACATACCTGTACATGTGGTACCATTATCTAATGTACCAATAAATCCTTTAGTTAACTCATTAACATTTGATAAATCATAGGTAAAAGCACCAACTAAATAGCCACTTAAATCTAAATTATTACCATTAATATTATTTGCTATACTTAATAAATAATCGTATTTATTTGGTGTTTTTGGTTTTGATTCGTTATAAAAATTATTTTTTTCTTTATTATATACAATTTTAAAATCAGATAAATCTTTTTGTGTTCCATTAAAAATTGAAAAAGTTAATTCACCATTTGGTTTTGAATTAAAATTAATATTCGTTAATTTACCATCACCAATTCCAGCTATTGTCGCTGACCTTATAGTCATCTCAAAACTATTCGGTGTATATAAATGTGGATTTACTGTTGATGATACCGTTGATGTTGACGTTGTTGGTGTCGTTGATGGTGTAGTTGTTGGTGTGGTTGTTGATGGCATTTCATTTCGATAAATAAATAATTGTGGGTTAACTTTATTATTTGAATCTGGTTTCCAAAATTCAATATGTAAATGATTTCCATAAGACTTCCCAGTATTTCCAACATAACCAATTGTATCACCTTGTGATATTGTTTGATTAACAGAAACTGGTGGTAAATTTAACATATGTGCATAAAGTGTTCGATACTCTACAGAATCATTATCATCAAAATGTTTTATTATTATACAATTACCATATCCGCCACTATCAATTTCTGGGTATATAGTTTCAACTTGCCCAGATCTAACCGCTTGAATTGGCGTACCCTCTGGTGCAGCAATATCTAATGCCTTATGAAATTCTCTTTCACCCTCAATAGTTCTCCAGTCATATCTACTACTAATAGAAATGTTCGGTTGTGTGATATCTAAAGGATCAATCCAATCATTGGGATCCACATCATATTCTGCTATTGGTGGATTAACGGTATCGGTTTCTAATTTTCGGTTAATTTCTGATGTTGGTTCATCTTTATACAACCCAACATCATATTTTCCAAAGAATTCATCAATTTCTATTTTTGTCATACCAAGACCATTTAAGAAATATTCTGATGTATAAACTAATGGTTCAAATCCCATAATTTCCTTAAATCTACACATAAAACCATCTAGAATTTCCAACATATGTTCTTTTGTATAACCCAAATTACCCAAAACACCGCCAAATTCAACCTCCTTAAACGGGCAATTAAAAGTATTTGTATATGAATTACTACCAGCATATGGATATGGTATATTATTAATTCTAACCCCCCAAAATTTAGTTTTAATATTATGCGGTTCAATCGAGTGTACAACTTTTTTAATTATATATACACCCTCAAAAATTGGCATGTTATCTAAATAAAAATACATGCCAGCTTGAATCATTACATTACCAAAACACTCGACCGAGCAAGTATATGATCTTTGTGCATATAAATTATATAAATTTTGACCAATAAAGTTCGGATGATTATTATTAATATCGTTAGCAATATTAGTTTGAACCTGTATCGATTCATATGTTGTTTTAAATTCGCTACCGTCAATTTGGATATTTGTAAAAATATTATTATTCTCGTCACCAACAGTAACTTTAAACATTATGCCCCTAGATTCTGGTGAAGTAAAATCTGAAGAATTATTTTCATATATCATTTCACCATCATTAACAAAATCATTTATACCATTTGTGTTTGGCTGTGTTGATGGGTATGTTTGTGCATATATCACAATTGCTGGTCCGGCAAGATGTTCATCAAGTGTTAATGTTTTACCCCATAAAGCTTCCCCGGGTGTTTCATCATTATCAACACCAAAAGTACCAAAATTAAAAAATGTTGGATACTCCATGTGAAAGAAACGTTGTTCAGCTAAATAACGACTAATAAATGTCGCTATTGATTGTTTTGGTGTGTCGTTCCAAAATTCAAAAAACAAATTAGGATCCCCAAAAACTTTATCACCAACAGGACGATTAACTCGATCAACTATAAATATTTTATTTACTAGCGTTTGACAAGATTGTTCATTATCACTAATAATGGCGCAACCAGATCTATTAAATGTATGGTCTGTTTCAACTGTTCCAGCTAACCAACGATTATATACATTAGTAAAATCCTTATATAATCCAAGAGATTCGCTTTTTAAATTAACATTATATAATATTTTATCTTCTGTTTTCGTTTTTTCTTGACATTTAAATTTATAATTTGTGTTATCTGTTAAAATTCGACTACCAACAGTTTCAATAAACGACCTTAAATACGAATCAAGACCAGCTGATGTATTTATTTTACGGAAAAGTTTAATCATTCCCGGAAAATATTCAGTGTTACGCATATTTAACCACGATTTATGAATATATAAAGAATAACCACCCAAATTTAATAAATTATAATCACGTTTATCTGTTGAAACCATGCCACCGCTTAAATTTATAGAAAATAAACCATTAAAAAACTCATTAAAAACAAAATTTTTATCGTTAAACGTTGTTGTTGATTGTTCAGACTTTAAATGATAATTTAAGTTAGTTTCATAAAAATCATCAACCTTTTGAATTATTGGTTTAAAACTACTATCATTATATTCTTTTGGTATAACCTTCATCAACCGCATTAAAATCTTCTTTCCAATCTCACCCTTTAATGCTAATTGATCTCGTTGTGTACCTTTAATTGAATTGACCCTAACAAATGGTGAATGATAAAATGTACCGCTACTAGTTGTTGTTGTTTTTATTGTTTTAAATGGATTATCTAAAATATTACCATTATCGTCTGTTGTTGATAATAAATCAAATAATTTTGTACTTAAAACGACACCTTGATCCGCTTTCCTAACAACTGGAAAATTAGAATTATCATAATAGCTTTGAAAATCTTTAGTTATTTGGTTTAAATCAACTATACTAGCCCAATCCGACCACATTAATAATGTTTGTTCCAAATCAAATGGAAATTTATGATAAACCGCTTTAGATGTCTCCCCAGAAATAATTTGATCTTCAACTTGATTTAACGCTATTTCAGAAATTTCACCTAACATTGAAATACCATCTAACATGTTATCTATTTCCCTCGTAAATTCAGAAGTTTCAGCAAACTTAATAAATTGATTGATTAAATCTTGTTTAATGTCATCAGCTAAATCGTTTGGGTGTAGTGACATTGTACTAGTGTATTCTTCTGAACCGTCAACAACCAATTTCCATTCATTACCCATTGTCGAATAACCTTTAGTGTTTGGTGACATGTTCGCTATTGGTCCATAATTAATGTGTCGATCTAATATTTTATCGGATTCTATAAAGTTAGATTTTGATGCTTCAAAATACACATTAAATGGAAACCCATTATTTGGATCTTGAATATTACCTATAATACCGTCACCTAAATTCGTTGTTGTTATATTATCTAAAATAAACTCTCTAACAGTACTGCCATTATCTAATTTACTATTATTATATGATGTCCATAAATACGCACCTAATGTTATTATATCTAAATTATTAACACGATATAATGTATTAATTGGTGATGTAAACACAATATTTCGATGTAAGGATGAAAATGAATTTGAGCCCCACATAGTAGATAAAACTAAATATGTTTTCATCGCTTTTACTTCACCACTGGTTAATTGTGAATTATTAACTAACTGATCCCACAATTCTGTTTGGTGGATATATAATTTACTCCAGTGTTTATTAATTGTTATTGGTCCACTATAATATGATTCCGGTTCTGATAATAATACTTTTGTACCACTATTTGTTGGATTTTCATTTGGGTACGGTATTGATACATTACTTGTATTATCGTATGGCGTTTGACCCGAATAAATTGGTGATGATGTTATATAATAACCAGCCATATTACCATAAGTATATGTTTCAAACACACCAATTTTATTTAATTTATTATTATAAAATTTAGATTGTGGGTATGAATCAACAAAAAAATTATTATTTGGCCCACCGGGTCTTGTTATTGGATCATCAATTGTTAAGACTGTACTATATTGTTCAATATTGGATAAAAAATATGTTGAATTTTTAACCTGTTGATTTGAGTTATAGAATGTTTCTTCACTTAAATTATCATCTTCAGAACTAAAAGTTATTTGAAATAACTTTAGTACTCGCATTGCCGCTTCTTTCCAAATCAAATAACTTAATTTTTTCATATAAGATGTCTGATATTTTTTAACTGGCAATAAACCTGTACCAACTAATTGATTTTTTAACCAATTAGAATCAATGTCAGTTGGTACTTCAATTAACGCAAGATTTTTTGTTGATGGTTTAGTTTCTCTTAATTTACTATAAGATAGAAATGAAACTCCCTCTTTTAAAAATGGCGATTTACCGTCATATAAATCTTTAATCGTATACGTACCGCCACTAGATGTTAAACCTAAAACGCCGTCAAATCCATCACTAACGTTAGCAAAATCATTTAAATATAATGATGTATTTGGTAAAGTTGGTGTATTAGTATAATCTGGTTGACCAACCAATAAATAACGAATTAATGAAGGTCCCGTTTTACCTTCAATATAATGTGGTATTAAAAATGGTGCTCTATTACCATTATTATTAATTTTCAGATCAAGATTATGACCATAAAAAATTAAATTTTGAAAACCAGCATTAAGTTGATTTTTTGAATCTAACGTTTTATTAAGATATGCATCTGTTTGATCTGGAATAATGTCTTGTGTATTTTGTAAATCAGTATCAACCTTCCACCAAGAACCGAATTTAATTTCCTCTTTAAATATATTATTAATTTCTGTAGTATTTACCGCTTTATTATACGCTGGAGTTGAAACTTGTTTAACTATAAAGTTATTACTGTCACCAAAACTAGAAATGGCTCTTTTAGTTGGATCCCATAAAAAGGATTTAAAAATATCACTTACATAATTACCAAAAAATGTTGAATAATCCCGATTAACGTTAAAAACTTCAATAACATGATCATAACCGGAATAATAAGTACAATTATCAGAAAAATTAACATATTGTAACATATTTTTTCTCCCGGGGTCTGATTCTTGTGTCGTAATAAATAAATAGTTATTTAAATTAAACGGTAAATAATCATCGCCAAGGCTAAAACCTTGAGTATGTCTACTATATGTGTTAATGTCTTTACTTGTTCTATAATTTAAAAATAATCGTGAGTTATCTGCTCTAGAAAAACCATTCTTGTTAAATTCAGTATAAAGAAAAGTTTTCTTTGGGTAACCTAAATTTGTTAAAATGTTATTATTTGTTAAATTTAATGAATCTAATGTTCTAAATGATGAGTTAGATAAAATTTTATCGTATTTTTTTATCTTTTTAACGTCACTAAGATTGTAAACATAATTTCTAACAATATTTGGATTCGGTATTGTAGACCTTTCAATTGTCATCGGTAATGTTTGTGTACTAGGGTTAAACGTTGAATAATTTAAAATAACATCCTGACCTGAAGTTAATCCTAATTCAGTTCTTAAATATTGATCTTTATATTCCACATCATATTTTAAACCTGTAACAATTGTTTCATCATTAAAATAAATTGTAACTAATCTTGTAAATGGGTAACCAACTTTATCTCTAAAAGTTAATTCGTTAAAATTATCTTCAATAATTTTTCTTAAATTAGAACCAACAGTTCTAGGTATTAAATATGTATTTCTACCTTCAATTACACTTGTGCCTGTTTCATTATTACCTAAATAAAAAACGGCACCCATTGGAATTTCTTGTTTTATCTCATTATCATAATATTTCCTATCGACAGATTGGAACGCATCAAAACCATCTTGACCATGAAACAATTTTTTAGTCATAAATGATTTAACTTCATTTACCGCCGTATCAACATCTTTAAAACATTCATTGCATAAATTAATTAAATCACAACCATCAAGTGTGTTTATTAAATTATTTGCTTCAATATCACCATAATAATTGCTTAACTGTGTTTGATATTTATATAAAGTTCTATCCGTATTACCCCCAATATTTTCCGAACCTAAATTATTAAAATAAAAAACATTTAGAAACGCTCTTGATGCGATAATTTCAAATAATCTACGTTTTTTTACTGCTAATTTTTCATCATCTTCTCTATCATTAACTGTTGAGTTATCTTGATTTACCGTTCTTGTTTTATCATATGAAATATAATTAGCAAATAGTGGGCTGCTATATGGTGAATATGTTGGTTTTGATGAATCGGCCTTATCTTTAGTTGTAGTAAATGGCCCATCTTCAAATATATTTAATGGTGTCCAGTTTACTGGATTTTCTTTATAATTATATTCTAATCTTTGAGAACATTCGTCTGTTTCCGATTTTGAGCTGATAGAATTAATATAATCTAAAGTAAATTGAACTTCTGGAAAAGAATGAAAAGCTTCATTTAGCTCGGTTGGAAAAACCTCAATCTTAGATCCAGTTGTATTCTTTCGATATGTTTTAGGCCATGGATATAATTTAACATCAGTTAAAACACCTTTTGTATTATTTTCCGTTTGCTTGTTTGATGCGTCTTTAAAATATGTTCTATATATTGAATCTGTCTTATGTTTTTCATGATATTTTTCGGCTTCTTTAGATCGTCTTAACATTAAATTTAAAAAAGCTTCAATATTAATTGATAATAATGACATTAAACGTTGTAATGATGGTCGATATGTTGCGACAAATGGATAATAAGACTCAAAATTATCATTTTTATCTATAAACCAAGTACATAAAACAACTCCATATTTATTTAATTCTTCTATTCGTGTTGATACTAAATCATTAAGTACTGAAATAAGATTTAACAAAACTTCTTTATTTATATGATTTTGATATGGAATATTTATTACTGATGAATTATTATTATATGTACCAAAATTTATACCATCATTTGATAATGGGTTTAATAGTGTTGCCGTAGTATTTGTAAGTAATTTTGATCTTAAATCTATATCTGAAATTAATGCATTTATAACCTTATTATATCTAATATTATAATAATATCCCTTCGGATTTGCTCGATTATTTTTTGACTCAAAACTAGTATCTGCCATTAATCTGTTAACCGCATTTAACCATTGTTGTTCTAACTGTATTGTTGAATCTATATAGTTTGACGAACTAGTTAACGTAAAACGACTTATATCTGACTCACCATATTCATTTCTTTGATAATCTAAAAATGATGGAACTTTTAAATTACTACCTTTTTCAACTTGAATTTGTTGGCCGTCATCACCTAAACCAACCATATTATATGTTGTATATTCAATTTTAATTGTATTATTACTATATGGGTTTTCACCGGGTTCATAATGTGTTTGTTCCTTTCCCGGTAACGTTACCGCAATTCTAAAATCATCTTCAGCAAATAAAAAATCAACAAATGCGGATAAAAATGATTTAATAATTTCTTCATCTGATAATTCATCATATCGATCTAATATTGTATTAAACTCTGTCAATTTATCCCTAACACCACTATAAACTGTCATCATATTTTGTACCGATTGAGTATAACTATCAAAATATTTTTTTAATGGGTTTGTTACTTTATTTTCTTTAATTGCTTTTAAATATTGCGTAATACATAATGCATCTGGTGGCGGTAATTCTTTAAGAATTATTGCTTCATCTGGATTTTCGGGGTCTAAACATCTAATTAATTTATTATAAACGTTAAGTATTTCATCATACCCCCCTTTAACGCAACATAAACGTTCTAATGTTTTAACATTAATATCATTAAATACAGAAAACGGATAACCAATAAATTGTGTTTCAATGTCAAAATTACCTGTTGTGTTATTATATTTAATATTAAATTTGGTCATAACTAGTGGAAAACTAATCATCTTACCAAAAAAACCTTTAACCTTTAAACAAAACATTGGCCATGGTAATAAGAAAAACCAATCATATGGTGATGTTCCAATATTTTCTTCGTTTTTATTTTGATCTTTAAATGCTGATAACCCAGAACCTCTTACATCAATAAACGTAATATCTACTGTTGGTCTAAAATGATCTTCAAAACGAATATTAATAGTTGAAATACCAAAAGCGGACGATTGACCAACAATTGCTTGATCTGAATTAGCATCTTCTAACGTTTTAGCACCAAATAATTCAGTATATTCTGTTGTTTGAATTTCATATGGAATAACTGATGATACATCTGACTTATTAATTTTTTTATTATAAAACGGTATTTCACCGAGTAAAATACCTTCACTATTTGAAATTTGACCGTTACTTTGAATTTCTTCAATTGTATCATAAATTACACTTCTATTTCTAGGTTTAACATATAATTGTACAAACATAACCCAATCTTCTGGTACATTCTCAAACCCTTGTGTTGTTAAACCATTTTCATCAACAAATGTTTTACCGCCTTGATTATAAATTGTCGGATCTATTAAACTATTTAATAAATTATTATTTTTTTTAGCCATACTATTAAATTAATTATACACCATATAATGTGTTAAATGTATTTATTTTGTCTTTATATTCTTGTAATGTGATATCCAAAGGATATGGTATCCTTATTTGCACATTATCGGGTATTGAGAATTCTAAAGAACTAAAAATTGGATTTGCCAACAATATTAACCATTCATATAATGGATTATCATAATATTTTTGCGATAATATATCTAATCGTGTTTTATTTTTAATATATACATCATAAATATCTGTATTTTTTATTGATAACGATATAAACGGTAAAGTTCGATATTCGCCATTTATTATAAAATTACCATACCGATTAAAATATTGTTGTTTCATAATATTTAAATTAACTTATTTTTATTTTTTTTCAAGATTTAATTCTGACAATTTGGACAATCATATGTCATATCTCTTGAATCCTTAACAATTAAATTCCCCGAAACGGAATTTTTAGCTAACACCTTACTTTTACCTATTGCATCTACAAATTTAATTTGTTCACCTTTATTATCCTTACAATTACCTAAAATAGTTGTATTCGAATTATAATCAATACATAAATTATAAATAAAATAACCATTATTCTTTGGGATCCCTCGTTTATAATTTAAATATTCTGACTTTAACATACAATATCTCGGATGAGATGTTCCCAACCCGTCATCTGGAACTTCACCTGACTGATTCATTGTTATTAAATAATAACCAATTGGGCAAAATGGAAATGATCTATTTCGTTTTAAATTATTATTATTATCTTCTAATTTTTTACGTTTTCGTTCTTCTTTTTTTTCTTTTTTATCTTTATTAGTTTGTGTATTATTTTGTGTTTCACTCTCACTTTCAGAATCCGTATTAGCATCTGGAGATACTATTGTTTCTGTTGCTGGGTCTACAGCCGTTAATGTTTCAGAAGTTTCGGTAACAATGTCATCATCAATTGTACCATATCTCTCAAAAGCTTTTAATGCTTTATCATTATAAAATTCAACATTAGCAAAATAATTATTAGATACTGCATTTTGTAATTCTGTTACTGGGCCACTTAAAGATGATCCACCTAAATATTTAAAATTAATTGTTACATCACATATCATTGGTTGAACACCAATACCTTCTGGATTTATATCCCAAACCAACGGTTCATAACTAAAATCCACAGTTTCAATAGCAATTCTTGTATAATAAAAATCACCAAGTCTTAAAACAGAAATTGGTGGACGACCAAAAGCTAAATTAGAATTAGAAGATAAAATATTACCATTATCATCTTGTATATTATTAATTGATGGTCCTTGTCTTGTACATTGTTTTAAAAAATTCAATCTATTATTAAAACCAACAGGTGTTATGCTATGAAATGCCGGGTCAAAATATTGAATATGTTCTTCAAATTTATCAAATAAAAATGAATCGTCTTGTTCTAATTTTTTAAAATAATAAAACTCATTTAACTCATTTACTGGTTTTTTTGTTTCTTGTAGCCCCCAATTATTATATTCAATTATTTCTGTTTGTGATTCCGTTGTCGGTACTGATTCATTAACTGGGTTATTAATTACACTATCCGGCTCAAAAACCAATAATAGTTTATTATAACCTTCAGATGTAATTGTACCATCACTTTGAATCTCTGTTGTTGTATTAGCAACCCTTTGCAAATACTCTATTGGTCTAAGGTAAGTATCTGTTGATATTTTAATACCTAAAACTTTATCTATGTTTGCGTTTATTGCCTCTGTATTATTACCGCCTAACTTATTAATTAATATACTATTTTTACCATACAATAAAAAACTTAAAAAATCGTAATCATATTGATCACCTGAACTTATTGTTGTTTTAATAAGATCTACAACTGGTTGACTATAATAATTAACACTTGTTGAACCTGAAGATTTAGAACCAATATAATAACGTGGTATTACTGATGCTGTTGTTCCTGTTAAATCTTGTGTATCAACAACCGGACAAGACGCTGGGTCTTCAGCTAATTTAATTAACCATTGTCGTATTTGACCAATTTCTTCATATTCTATTGGTGTTGATGAAGGAATCATGTCCACCGATGGTATAATATTATCTTTAGTTATTGTTCTTAAAAATATTTCACTTAATTCGGACTCTGATCCGTTAGAACCTAACACTTGATATATTTTAAATGATCTATCTGTTAAATAATCAGTAACTTTTTTATCGAGAGATATTGATTCGCCGACTGATGAATATTCACCGTGATCAATTGTTGCTGTAATACCACTTAATATCGTTCTATAACTATCTTGATTTACTGGTAACGAAGATTTATCGGTTGTTTGATTTGGTAACGTTGACCACTTATTTTTACCAGATAACCACAAAACGTTTGTTTGATTTAATAAATTATTTGGCGGTGTAAAATAAGTAGCATTTTGACCACCGGGTTTAATTATTATCGAAGTACCAATAAAATTTTCATATCCAGTTTTTGTTAAATCATAAAAATCTTTTCTAAAATCTTCCGGAATGTCATTATTTGTTAAACTAACATTTTTATTATATGGTTGAAAACCATAACTATTAGCCGCTTCACTAGATATTGTGAATATTACAACATTTTTATAAGTTTCAGACCCAGCAAAATTACCTATATCACCTAAAATACAACCTTCTTGTTGACCTTCTGGTTGATTATTATTGTTCTCGCTATAATACGGTCTATGTATTCTAGTTGTTATATTAGTTAAATCATTTTGTTCTTTATCTTGGAACCATGGCGCTGAAAACCAAGATAAATATCGGCCATCATCAAGAGCATCACCATTGGTGTATGGCCCGGAATCAACAAACACAAAAACTTGTTTATCAAAATCATCTTTTGACATAACACCAGATTTTGGGTTTTTTTCAACAGTTATTATATTTTCTAAGCTTAATGCTGCCTTTTTAGCGGCTTCTACATATTGACCACCGCTACTTGTTGAATCAATATAAACAAAAATCCGTGTTCCTTTATTTATATTTAACACACCTCTATCTGGTTCTGGCGGTATTATAATTTTTTTTGTCGATTCATCAACAATATTTGGTGGGTCGGATGGAATTTCAACTCGATTTGTTACTGTTGGATCATAAAAACCAGGGAAATCCGTTATCATTTTAAATGATAACACACCACTTCGTTCCGTACTATTATAAGTATAAACTGGTTCATTTCGACCTATTAGTGTTTCAGAACCCCATGAAACCGATGAAGTATCTGTGACACGAATATCATAAGGTGGAAACCACATAATTCTACCGCCATTAGGTCCTTTTTCCCACCAAGGTAGAAATTGAGAATAACCCTTCCAAGCTAAATTTTCAAGTGAAAACATATATCGATGGATTGTTGTTAATTCCAAATAATCTTTACCTGTTGGTGATCCATTTTCAATAATTTCTTTAGCTATTTCAGCATCTTCATATTTATCGGCTATCCATAATGGTGAAATCTTAACAAAACCATTATCATCTAAAACACTTAAACTACTTTGATTTATGTATTGATCTTTACGATTTAATCCGGCATGAATTTTTTCATAATTTGGATAAACGTTATAACCAACCTTATAGTCTAACCCTAAATTTAACCCTCTATTATTAAATTTTTCTGTTAATGAATTTGGGTTATCTTCAAACTCTCCGGATAATAATGGTCCATGTTTAACTAGATCATCAACCGTAGCGTATGCATTAATTTCTTCATCTTCATTTACATGAGAACCGTCCTTATTATCAGTATTTATATCTTCCGGGGCTAAACCTTTTGTTCTATCTTTTAAATACCGACTAACATCACAACAAGATTTATCAATTTGATGGTCATAATAATCAAAAACCTCACCGCCATTTTCACGATCTATTGTTGAATAACCATAAGAAAAATCTTTATCAAGATAACTAAATGTCGAAGTACCCGGATTAGTGTCAACATAAAATCTTTGTTTTACTGATAATAATGTATTACTTTCATCGCCATAACCATTAAATGTTCCATTATCAAACCAAGGATAAAGACCATAATCTATTTTATCTAAATTATTTTGTTCCCCTCTTTTATTATCTCGTTTTTTTTCTAATCGATTAGCTTGTTTAATTAACGATCTTTGTTGTCTTTCTAATTTTATTCTAATATGTGTTTTAGTTGCTTTACTAATTTCAACATCTAAATTTTGAATTTCCAAATTTTTGGCTGCAATTTCAGCATTAATATCATTAATTTCTTCTTCTAATTTTTCACTTTTTTTCTTTTTTCGTGTTTGGGACTTAGTGTAAATATCACCAATAGCTTCAAATAAATTTGCATTTTTAATTTGATAATTTGGTGCATAATCATTATAATCTAATTGTTTTAATAATAACGATTTTTGACCGCCACTTGTATGATCTAATAATACTAATGATGGATCACCACCTCTAGTATCGCCACCACCACATACTACTCTTTTAACAAAACCACGATAACCTGTTGTTTTATTTCTTTTTAGTTTATTTGACGTTAAATCTTCAATTGTATCTGGATCATCAACACCACTAGTTTTTGGTATATAACTAGTCCAATTAATTTTTTGTTTTATTGGGTTATCTGTTTTAGGGTTAATTCCGGCTAATGATGTTGCAAAATTTGCAACTTGACCAATTGCCGTTTTTGGCTTTGTTATTTCATAATCTCTAAATAAATCAGAAAAAGTATTTTTTAAATCGTTACCGGCCTGTGATGCTGTATCTTCATTATTAAATAATGAACCAACAAACGTTGATGACGCTTGACCAAGACCTTGAGCAAAATTTTCGGCTTTACCTAATGTTTCTTTTCTTATGTTTTGTTTTAATTTAAATGTAAATTCTGATGCTAATTTTTGTCTACTTAAATTACCTAATGGTGTATCTTTACGTTCATCACCAAATTGTGTTAAAATTGCATCAATTGGTAATGGTGATGTACCTATGATATTACCAACAAGAGCATTAATGTCTGTTAAAATACCATAATTATTTGTTTCTAATGGTTCACCGGTTTTATAAACATATACATTTTCTTGTGGTTTAACTAATGGTTCTAATGGATTAATAATTGAAAAATCAAATTTATCAGCACCGTCTGTAGCATAAGTAAATGGGTCCATTGGTTCTGAAATATATGGATTATCACAACCATTTGGTAATTCTCTACCCCTAACTAAATTTGACCAAGCACTTGTAATACCATTAATTGCTGTTTCACCATTAAAAACACCTCTATTATTTGATCCATATAAATTGAAGTTATAACAATATTCCGCAATAAAACCTCTTGGTGAAAAAACTGAAGAACCTTCAATTAAACCACCACCAACTTTATTAACATCAACATCAGTAACAAAAACATCAATATCACTACGACCATCATTAACACCTAATTGTGGATATGAATTTATTGACGTTGAACCTACTTCAATAAAAGTATCACCATTAAATGAATGTAATACGTTTATATTTTTATAATATTTAACACCAATAACTGGAGCAGCACTACCTGTATCAACTCTACCATATCTATTTCTCTTCATTAAATATGTTAGTGCTGCTGGTAAATTTGTTTCATAATATTGATCACCACTACCGGGATTACCATTAGTGTTTGACCAATCTTCAATATTGTCTTCTGTTGAATTGATGTTACCAATAGTACCTAAGATATTTGTATTTTCAGCAATTTCATTATAATCAAAATAATTAGTATCTGGACTACCAATAACATCACCAGTGATCATATCTAACCAATTCGTTATTGACCCATAACGATTAAATGTTGTTACAATATCATTTAAATAAACAAATCGATCATATTCTGTATTATCTAATACACTTAAAAAATAATTAATTGTATATAACTCACTTAAAAATGGTAATGTTAGATTTGTATTAGAAATTTCTTGGATACCTGTAACGTTCTCAGCCATAGAATGTACCCAAGAATCTGTTTCACTATAGAAATAACCTATTTGACCCGGAGCATATGTATTACGATTTAATTCAAATTCCCAACGATTATTCCAAGTATTTAAAACATATGACGCTTCATCTGGATCGTAATATTCTTCAACATTACCAGCACCGATTATTGATATCGCTGTATCATCAATATTAACTAATCGATATTCTGTAAATGTTTGTCCAAAATAAACTTCATTATAATTATATAAATTTCGATTGTAAGCTAAATCAAGTTTTTGTTGCGATGTACCTTCGGTCCAGTCGAAAACATCCCCCGGATTAGTTAATGATAATGAATCTGTAACATTATATTCCGATATTGATAATCCACCATTAAACCATTCACTTTCTAACGCAGCATTAATAACATCACTAGGAACATTAGATAAATTTTTACTTAATAAATAATCTCTAAGTGTTTGAGCATTACCAAGTAAAACAATATTCGAAGGCGATGAAGGTCCTATTTCTAATATATTTATTGACATAATTGTTTTTTCTTTCTTAATAAATATGTTCTTTTAATATTTCATATATTTTTTCACCATTTAAAACTTCAGTTTTAACGCCATTTACATAATTATCAACCCTACCTGAAACAATTACCTTAGTTTCTGACTTAGAATTAACTAAATATGATCCCGGGCCAGTTATATTTGTTTTTCGTTTACTGATACTTTGTTTTAAATTATTTGTTTGTTTATTTAATTTACTTAAAGTTATCGGCTTTACTTTAACTTCTGATAATACCCCACCCATTGAATTATTTGCTGAACTCGTATCATCACCCCCAACATCTTGTGAGTGTTTTTTTCCTTTTTTACCAACAATTTTATCGTATGTTTTAAGAAAATTAGATGTTCCTTGAGTAAATGACACTAACATTTCGGCTAAAAGGTTATTAGTATTATCTATTGTACCCTTTATTGTTGGTAATAATAGAAAAGCTTCAGATGGAGATAACTTAGTATAATCAGTTAAAATTTCAAACCCCCTAAAATACTCATTTTCAAATGTTGCTAAACCAACATCCGTAATAAAAGTCCCTGCCTTTTCAAAATATTCTTTTAATTCTGATGCACTCAACCCTTGATATACTTCTTCTAAAATTTCAGATGTCATCATCATACTCCCAACTAACGCTTCATTCGTTTCTATTTGATCTTTAACACTAATTTGGCCTTGAGCCGCTGCTGTTGTAAAATTATCAATATCTGTTGTGGGTGGTAAATAACCTAAAATAGTATTTAAATCTGCCGCCGTTAAATTTTTAATTTCTTTACCAATAACCGAAAAATTACCAATTGCTTCTTGGGCTAAAATAGCAATAATTTGATCTTGTTGTTTATCACTAAAATTAATGAATGCTTGATATACACCATAATTTGTACTAATTAATTTCTCAACCTCTTTTTCTTTAGCTGCTTTTGCAAAAAATAATCTAAGATCTTCCATTGATTTAAATACGTCTTTAAGCCCATCAATCTCTAATAGACCCCTAGATAGTATTTGTCCTTGTTGTGTAAATTGTCCGGTTTTAATGTCAAAATAACTCTCAACTTTTTCCCGTAATGGTTCTGTAATTAATTCATTAAATCTTTCAGCATTAATAAATGAAGCCCCTAATAATTCAAAAGGATCTAAATCTAAAAAAACAGTATCTAATGCCGATAATTGTGCGGCCAAATCAATTGCTGCTTCCGGTTCTTGTACTCGATCCATTAAATTAAACATACCTTCAATATCAACTTTTATTCTTTTTGCATAAGCTTGCATTTCACTTAAATCTTCTACACCACCCCTAAATCTAAAAATTCTAGATGCTTTATATAATTTATCAATATCATTAAAAATATCATTTGTTTGAATCCCGGATCTAGTTGCATTCTCAATTGTATTTACAAAATATTTTTCTACATCAGAAACAGAAAGACCCATTTCAATAAATCTATTAGTTATTTCTCCCATTTTACTAGATGATAAATCAGTAATTGTTTGTAATTTACCAATAGTAATATAATCATCGAAATTAAAAGCAACGGTTGTTTTTGATAATTCACTATATGCTTTCTGAAATTCTGCAATATTTTCAGGTGAATATGCTAAACCTATTTGTTGAATTAAAACACCACTAGACCTTAAAATATTATCTGATATTTGTTTTGCTTGATTTGGTGTGCCGAAAGCACGAGTCCCAATTAAACCAATTTCTTGTATTGTTGATTTAATCGCTTCATCATAGTTGCCAACATATTCTTCTAATTTATCACCAAATTGATTTATTAAATTAATAAGTTTACTGACAATCTCAAGTGATTCTTCACTGATCTTAACTAACGCTTGACCACCCAATTCAATACCTTTCCCGACTATCGGAATAATACCCATCAATTCAAAAACACCATTTGCTACTTGTGGTCCAAGAGTCCTAGCCGCTAAAGCCACCGAATATTTTAAATCTGGTTCGGCTCTATCAATATATTGTGGTAAATGAGATAAACCATATTGTTTTCTAAATTTATCATATTCTTTTAATTTATTTCTAATATTTTTAACTTCTAATTTATTAATTTGTGACATATTTTTAATTAATAAATTTGCTTCAAGATTTTGTTTTTTTAAATTACTTAATTCTGTTTTTTTATTAAATGCAAATTGAGTAATTCCTTTCAACTTAGTATTTAAACCCGCATTTAATTCATTATTAATTAATAATAATTCTTTAAATTCATTTTTTAATTCTTTTGAATTATTAATTTGATTAAAAATTTTTTGATTTGCTTCAGATAATTTATTATTAGTTATATTTATATTTTTATCTGTTTGTTCTAATAACTTTTCTTGTTTTATTAATAATAAATTAGTATCATCAATTATTTTACTTATTTCTGAATTTTTTGCGGAATTCAATAAATACTCAAAATTATTAGTAATTTCTATTGTTATTTGTTTTAATATTTCTAATTTTGTACTCATTAATATGCTCCCTCAAATGCTTCGCCACTTTCTTCACTAGCAACCATTTGTGCTATTATTCTAGGATTAATCTTATTCTTATCATTTAAGCCTTTATGGATAATTCGCCCATTAATTTTTAAATTTATTATTTTATTTTCACCATTACTAATATTAAAATCAGGGCCAAATGCTTTTCCGCCACCTATTTTATTAAGTTTACTTAATAAAGGTAGAAACATTTTTGTTGACTTTTTATTAATAATTGCTTCACCACCTTCAACCTCAACATTATTAAACATACCAGAACCACGGACACCACCATTACTATGTGATGGACCCATTACCATACCACCTGATGCACTTAATAGACCACCACGTTCATGTGTAGGTCCATATGCACGAGATTGTGCCATTCCGCTCAAGATAGAATTAAATACACCTTTCACTACGTTCCCAAACCCACCTTCATTTATTTGGGATCTCCCTAAATCTCTTAAAGCGTCTGACCCTTCCTGAATATTCTTTTGTGATTGAGCGATATTATTTTCAGCGAATTTATCAATAAACACTAACATACCTTCAATACCATTTATTATACCTTTAACACCACTAGCCAATTCATCACCATCAAAAATACCAGCACCAAATAATAATCTCATTAATAATGCTT
>Ga0172382_10001875_pt1 | contig 36398 bp, 37 predicted proteins | sample Leawel138RmetaG_FD_122245 | JGI IMG/M metagenome (GOLD analysis project Ga0172382, IMG submission 122245) | Leachate microbial communities from a municipal landfill in Southern Ontario, Canada - Leachate well 138R metaG | ecosystem: Engineered > Solid waste > Landfill > Unclassified | place... | reverse complement strand
TATGACTGCTGGTGGTAAGACTGTAGAAGTCGATGAGGAAGGTTACCTGGTCAACATCAACGACTGGAACCGCGATATCGCTGTGGAGCTGGCCAAGTCCGAGAACGTCGAGATGACCGACTCTCACTGGGAAGTTATCGACTTCCTGCGCGAGTACTACAACGAGTACCAGATCGCTCCGGCGGTTCGCGTTCTGACCAAGGCCATCGGCAAGAAGCTCGGCCCCGAGAAGGGCAACAGCAAGTACCTGTACGAGCTGTTCCCGTACGGTCCCGCCAAGCAGGCCTGTAAGATCGGTGGCCTGCCGAAGCCGACCGGCTGCATCTAAGCTGCGCCCTGGGGGGCGCTTGCGCCCCCCACCCTTTTTCTATTCTCTAGCGAGGGTCGATACGAATGTCGTTCCTGACAGTGCTCTATGCACTCTTGTTCTATACCGCCACGGCGTTGTTCATCGTCGGCCTGGCCTACAAGATTCGCCAGTACGCCACGACGCCCGCTCCGCTCAAGATTCCCACCACACCTGCGCCCACCACTACCGGCGGCGTGGTGTTTCGCATGGCCCGTGAGGTCGTGCTGTTCGAAAGCCTGTTCAAGTCCAACAAGTGGATATGGATCTTCGGCTGGATGTTCCATGTCGCCCTGGCGCTGGTGATCCTGCGTCACTTCCGCTATTTCCAGGAACCGGTCTGGGGGATCATCACCTTCATCCAGCCGTTCGGCATGTATGCCGGTATCTTCATGGTGCTGGGCCTGCTCGGTCTGTGGGCGCGCCGTATCGTTGTCGAGCGCATCCGCTACATCACCGGCCCCTCCGATCACCTGATGCTGGCCCTGCTGGTAGGTATCGGTTTCAGTGGCCTGATGATGAAATTCGTCAAGCACACCGACATTGTGATGGTAAAGGCCTTCTTCCTTGGCCTGTTGCGCTTTGACCTGCAACCGCTGCCGAGTGACGGCCCGCTGCTGATCCATCTGGCGCTGGTTGCCCTGCTGCTGATCATCTTCCCGTTCAGCAAGCTGCTGCACGCGCCGGGGGTATTCTTCAGCCCGACCCGCAATCAGGTCGACAATCCGCGCGAGCGCCGTCATCTGGCGCCCTGGGCCGCGGAACTCGACAAGTAAACAACCTTTAGCGCTTGAACGTATAAGGAGAAACGCGTGGCTGCAGCCAAGTTTGACACGCCGAGCATGCGGGAGTACCCGAGCATTCCTGCCCTCCAGCCGGATGCGACGGCGCACCTGAAGTCGTTCCTTGCGGCACCGGACCACAACACCTTCCTCGGCTTCCCCGGCGAGTTGGTGGACAACTGGCAGGAAAAGGCCATCGAAAAGATGGGCGACCTGCTGGGCAAATACCGCGGCCTTCGTGTGTTCATGGATGCCTGCGTCAAGTGCGGCTCCTGCACCGACAAGTGCCACTACTTCCAGGGTACTTCGGACCCGAAGAACATGCCGGTGGCACGCCAGGACCTGTTGCGTAGCGTCTACCGCCGCCATTTCACCTTCGCCGGCAAGTACCTCCCCTGGCTGGTGGGTGCCCGTGACCTGACCCGCGAAGTACTGGACGAATGGTACAACTACTTCCACCAGTGCTCGCAGTGCCGTCGCTGTTCGGTGTTCTGCCCCTACGGCATCGACACCGCCGAGGTCTCCATGGCCGCCCGCGAGATCATGGACTCCATCGGCTACGGCCAGAAGTACTGCAACGAAATCCTCGGCAAGGTGCAGAAGATCGGCAACAACCTGGGCCTGCCCGGCCCGGCGCTGGAAGCCACCCTGGAAGAGTTCGCCGAAGAGATTTCCGACGAAACCGGTTGCGACGTAAAGATCCCGCTCGACGTGGAAGGCGCCGACGTGCTGCTGATCACCCCGTCCGCCGACTTCTTCGCCGAGCCGCACATCGACGGCCTGATGGGTTACGCCAAGGTGTTCCACGCCGCCGGCATCAGCTGGACCCTGTCCACCTATGCCTCGGAAGCAGCCAACTTCTCCATGTTCATCGGCTCCTACTCGAACATGAAGAAGGTTGCCGAGCGCATTCGCAAGGCCGCCATCGACCTCAAGGTCAAGCGCATTGTCGTCGGTGAGTGCGGCCATGCCTGGCGCGTCGCCTATAGCTTCTGGAACACCCTCACCGGTGTCGGCTCCGGCGGCGATGACCCGTATGCCCAGCAGTTGCAGAAGCAGCTGGATCACAGCTACCCAATCCCGCAGCACATCTGCGAACTCACCTGGGACCTGATCCAGAAGGACCAGCTCAAGTTCGACAAGTCGCAGAATGATCACCGTACGGTGACCTTCCACGATTCCTGCAACGTGGCCCGCGCCACCCGCATGGGCACCGAACCCGGTGGCCAGTTCGACATCCCGCGCAACGTCATCAAGGCGGTATGCAACAACTATGTCGACATGTCGCCCGACACCATTCGCGAAGTGACCTACTGCTGCGGCGGTGGCGGCGGCCTGCTGACCGACGATTTGATGGAACTCCGTGTCAAGGGCGCCCTGCCCCGCATGGAGGCTCTGAAGAAGGTGATCGACGAAGACAAGGTCAATGCCATGGCGGCGATCTGTGCCATCTGCAAGGCGCAGTTCAGCAAGATCATGCCGTACTACGGCGTTCCCATGGACACCATTGTCAGCCTGCACCAACTGGTGAAGGACGCGATCATACTTCCGGGCCAAGGGGAAGAAGAGGCGGAGCCGGCAGCAGAGGCCACCGAGTAACAACAATTTTACGTCCCGCGGTGAAGACGGTTCACCGGGGGGAGACAAGGCTACAGGCATAGGAGATTGAAAATGGCAACTTCTAGCGACGACATGAAGAAAGGCTTTACCTACCGCCGCTACAAGGACGGTGACAGCAAGAGCCGTCCGCTCTCCCAGGAAATCTGGCAGGCGAGTTGGACTCACAAGTGCCCGACCTACGTGCACCGTACCCCGCCCTGCCAGGGTAGCTGCCCCTCTGGCCATGACATCCGCGGCTGGCTGGACATCGTGCGCGGCATCGAGAAGCCGACCGGCGGCATGACCATGCAGGAATACGCCTTCCGCCGCAACACCAATGCCAACCCGTTCCCGGCCATCATGGGCCGCGTCTGCCCCGCGCCCTGCGAGGACGGCTGCAACCGCAACCAGGTGGATGAGCAGGTCGGCATCAACTCCGTCGAGCAGTACATTGGTGACCAGGCCCTGGCCAACGGTTACAAGTTCGAGGTCGGCGCCGACACCGGCAAGAAGGTCGCAGTCATCGGTGGCGGCCCCGCTGGCCTCGCCGCTGCCTACCAACTGCGCCGCAAGGGTCACGCCGTGACCGTGTTCGAGCAGAAAGACCTGCTCGGCGGCATGGTGCGCTATGGCATCCCCGGCTACCGCACCCCGCGTGAGGTGCTGGACGGCGAAATCAACCGCATCGTCGAGATGGGCGTCACCATCAAGACCGGCGTAAAGGTCGGCAAGGACATCACCGTCGACCAACTGGCCAAGGACTTCAACTCTGTGCTGTTCGCCATGGGCGCGTGGTCTGGCCGCAATCTGCCGGTCCCCGGTGCCGACGCCGTCAACTGCATCACCGGCGTGGCCTTCCTGGCCGCCTTCAACGAAGGCCGCCTGAAGCACGTCACCGGCAAGGTCGTGGTCATCGGTGGTGGTGATACCTCCATCGACGTCGCCTCCGTCGCCCGCCGTCTCGGCCACATCACCGTGGAAAATGAGAAGGACCGTCCGGAGCACATCATCATCAATCAGACCGCGCACGACGTAGCCATGACTGCAAACCGTCAGGGCGCCGATGTCATGCTGATCTCCCGCTCCCCCATCAGCAAGATGCCGGCGGCGCAGCATGAGATCGAAGACGCCACCCGCGAAGGTGTCGAGATCGTCGGCCAATTGGGTCCGGTCGAGGTCATCAAGGGTGCCGACGGCCGCGCCACTGCACTGCGCGTGGTCAAGCTGGAAGAAGACGGCAAGACCCCCATCGCCGGCTCCGAGTTTGATATCCCCTGCGAACTGATCGTCGCCGCCATCGGCCAGACCGGTGATGTTTCCGGCTTCGAAGGCTTCGCCAACGACAAGGGCCTGATCGGTGCCGACAAGCACTTCCAGGTTCCCAACAAGCCCGGCTTCTTCGCCTGCGGTGACATCGTGCGTCCGCACCTGCTCACCACGGCCATCGGTCAGGCCTCCATCGCCGTGGAGAGCATCGATCACTACCTGAAGAACGAAGAGTTCGCGCATCGACCGAAGGTGGATGTACATCACTTCAACCTGATGGAAAAGCTGATGGAAGCCGGCCTGGAGCCGCAGCATTTCGAAGCTGCCGGCAAGGAAGAGATCGTCAAGGCCGAAGGCTTCGCCAAGGACATCGACCGCGGTCTGCGCGGTACCTCCGACGCCAAGTTCGCGGTGCACAACTACGAAGACCGCTCCTTCGCCGAGATCATCCCGGCCGACGAGCTGTTCCTGGGCCACTTCAACTATACCCCGCGCAACAAGCGTGACCATGTCATGGTCAACGCCGACGAGGTGCTGGGGCACTTCCAGGAGCGTCTGGTTGCGCTGGACGAAAAGCGGGTCGTTGACGAGGCCAAGCGTTGCATGAGTTGCGGCATGTGCTTCGAATGCGACAACTGCGTGGTGTTCTGCCCGCAGACCGCGGTGAAGCGTGTACCGGCCAAGGAACGAACCCTCGGCCGTTACGTGTACACCGACTACTCGATGTGCATCGGTTGCCACATCTGCGCAGATGTGTGCCCGACCGGCTACATCCAGATGGGTATGGGCGACTAAGGGTGATCCCGATGAAGCGTTTACTGCAGCTTCTCTCCATGGTGGTGCTGGCGCTGACGCTGTCGGCGCCAGTCTTCGCCGGCGATGGCGGGCGGACTCCCCTGCCCTCCATTCCCGCAGCCAAGGGCGACCAGTGCGTGGAGGATACGGCGGATATGCGCCGTAACCACATGAAGTACCTCAAGCACCATCGTGATGAGGCCATGCGCCAGGGCATTCGCACCGAAAAGCACAGCCTGAAGGCGTGCCTGGAGTGCCATGCACCGGTTGAAGGCAACATGGCTGCCGGCGGCAAGGATGCGGAAGGCCACTTCTGCGTCAACTGCCACGTCTACGCCGGTGTGACCCTGGACTGCTTCGAGTGTCATGCCACCAAACCGGAAACCAGCGCGCAGTTCCATCCACTGGTGAGCCCGGCAACCGCGGCGCTGAAGGCAGCGGATCGTCCTGACTCCACCGAGCTGCTCAACCGCCTGGTCGGGGTCACTGAGAACAAGACAGGTGTTGCCCATGAGTGAACACAAGCAACCGGATCTGGCGCGTCGTGAGTTTCTTGGCCGCGGTGCCGCCACAGCCGGCGTGGCTTTGGCCCCCGGTGTGATGCTGTACGGCGTGGTCCACGCCAAACCGGCGGACGAGCCGGTCAGTAGCAAGGTACGCTGGGGCATGCTGGTGGACACCAGCAAGTGCAGCAGCGGCTGCAATGCCTGCGTCGATGCCTGCAACAAGGAGCACGGCTTGGGCAACGAAACCCACAGCCGCGACACACAGCGCACCCAGTACATACGCAAGGTCGAGTTGCGCCACAAGTTCACCGGCGCAACCCACTCGCTGCCGGTGATGTGCCAGCACTGCGAAACCCCGCCCTGCGTGGACGTCTGCCCCACTGGCGCTTCCTTCAAGCGTGCCGACGGCATCGTACTGGTGGATCGCCACATCTGCATCGGTTGCCGCTACTGCATGATGGCCTGCCCGTACAAGGCACGTTCCTTCGTGCACGAGACACTGACCGACCAGCGTCCGCACACGCCGCGCGGCAAGGGCTGCGTCGAATCCTGCACGATGTGCGTGCATCGCGTCGATGAGGGTCGTCAACCTGCCTGTGTCGAGGCCTGTGCCGCCGATGGCAGCAACGCGATCATCTTCGGTGACCTGAACGATCCCAATAGCGAAATCGCCCAGCGCGTGAAGACCTATGCCAGCAGCGAGATCCGCGCTGACCTCGGTCTCAACACCGGCGTCCGCTATCAGGGCCTTTAACGGGAAGGTGAGTTTCCAGCATGAAAAATACTAAGTTTCTGGAGATCGGCAGCGGCAAGGGCTACTACGGCCTGCTCGCCCTGTTGGGGGCAATCATTCTCGCAGGCCTAGGGGCGTTCTTCTACATGGAACACACCGGTCATTGGGTGACGGGGATGGACAACCAGATCGTGTGGGGCGCCCCACACGTCTTTGCCATCTTCCTCATCGTCGCCGCATCGGGCGCGCTCAACGTGGCCTCGATCGGCACGGTGTTCGGCAAAAAGCTCTACCAGCCGCTGGGGCGGATGTCCGCCCTGCTGGCCATTGCCCTGCTCATCGGCGGCCTGACGGTGCTGGTGCTGGATCTGGGTCGTCCCGACCGCCTGATCGTGGCGATGACCTACTACAACTTCAAGTCCATCTTTGCGTGGAACATCATCCTGTATAACGGCTTCCTGGGTCTGGTCGCCGTATATATCTGGACCATGCTCGACCCGACGGTGAAGAAGTTCTACAAGCTGGCCGGCTTCGCCGCCTTCGTCTGGCGCCTGATCCTCACCACCGGTACCGGTTCCAGCTTCGGCTGGCTGGTGGCCCGTCAGGCCTACGACGCAGCCATTTTTGCTCCCATGTTCATCGTCATGTCCTTTTCCTTTGGTCTGGCAGTGTTCCTGCTGGTGACGATGGCCACCTACAACTGGACCGGGCGCCCGCTGGGTGATGTGGTGATCCGCCGCCTGAAGAACCTGCTCGGCGTATTCATCGCCGGCGTACTGTACTTCGTCATGGTGTATCACCTGACCAATCTGTATGCCACCGAGCACCACGGCGTACAGGCCTTCATCCTGCGTGATGGCGGCGTGTTCACCCAGGCGTTCTGGATCGGCCAGATCCTCCTCGGCAGCCTGCTGCCGTTGGGCCTGCTGTTCTGCCGTTTCACCCGCGACTCCCGCTTCTGGATCGGCGTGGCCTCTATCCTGGTCATCCTTGGCGGCTTCGCCCAGCTGTATGTGTTGCTCATCGGTGGTCAGGCCTACCCGCTGGTACTGTTCCCGGGCTACGACGTCAGCAGCAGCTTCGCCGACGGCGCGGTCAACAGCTACAGCCCGAGCCTGCCCGAGCTGGTATTGGGCTTCTCCGGCATCGGCGTCGCCATGGCCATGATGGTGGTCGGCATGCGCGTACTGCGCCTGACCCCGGCCAGCCTGGCCGACGACGTGGCTGATCCGCATCACGGCAAGTAAGCCTCTTGTAACGTCCCATCTGCCAATGCCCCTGCCCAGGGGCATTGGCATTTTTGCGGCAACAAAAACCTGGTGCCGCAACAGTGGTAAAATCGCCGCCCCGCCCCTATAACGGCTGTATTCATTGCAGGGCCCGCACCGCCCCCGGCGGGTAGTGATCCATTCAAACATGAGGTGCCTGGGCATGACCCAAGAACATCCGTTTGCACAATACGTCCGTACCCTGGGCAAGGGCCGCAACGGCTCCCGCGCCCTGTCCGCCGATGAGGCCTACGAGGCCTTCCGCCTGATCATGACCGGCCAGGTGGAGCCGATACAGCTCGGCGCCTTCCTGATGCTGATGCGGGTCAAGGAAGAGAGCCCGGAAGAGGTCGCCGCCGCCGTGCGCGCCATCCGCGAATCGCTCACCGTGCCGGCCAATGCCCCCAAGGTGGACCTGGACTGGTCCAGCTACGCCGGCAAGAAGCGCCAGCTGCCCTGGTATCTGCTGTCGACCCTGCTGCTGGCCGAAAGCGGCGTGAAGATATTCATGCACGGCGCCAGCGGCCATACCGCCGGCCGCATCTACACCAAGGAGGTGCTGCCGCAACTGGGTATTCCCCTGGCGCACAGCTTCGAGGAGGCCTGCCGCCAGATGGAGTCCGGCAACTTCGCCTACCTGGACCTCGAATACCTGAGCCCCAAGCTGCACGAGATCATCGAGATGCGCCCCCTGCTCGGCCTGCGCTCACCGGTGCACACCATCGCCCGCATGCTCAACCCCTTCGATGCGCCCTGCGTGATGCAGAGCGTGTTCCACCCCGGCTACCGCGATATTCACCAGGAGGCGGGCAAACTGCTGGAGCAGGGGCACATGGCCGTCATCAAGGGCGAAGGCGGCGAGATCGAGCGCAACCCGGATATCGCCTGTCTGGTGCGTCTGGTGCGCGAGGGCGAGATGTCCGAGGAAGAATGGCCGCCGATGTTCGACAAGCGTCACATCCGCCAGGATGATCTGGAGGTGGACCACCTGAGACAGGTGTGGGACGGCAGCCGCGAGGACGAGTACGGCGTCGGCGCCATCGTCGGCACCGTGGCCGTCACGCTCTACACCATGGGCCGCGCGGCGAGCCGTGAGGAGGCCGAGGCCCAGGCCCAGGCCATGTGGCAGGGCCGCAACCAGAACCGCTTCCGCGCCGCTGCCTGATCCATGGCCCGCCTGCTCATCAGCGCCGCGCACAAGTCCTCCGGGAAGACCACCATCACCCTGGGCCTGTGCGCGGCCCTGCGCCGGCGCGGCCTGGCGGTGCAGCCGTTCAAGAAGGGGCCGGACTACATTGACCCCATGTGGCTGAGCCGCGCCGCGGCGCATCCCTGCCACAACCTGGACTTCCAGACCCAGAGCGAGGCCGAGATCCGCACCACCTTTGCCCGCTACCCGGCCGATGTCCGCATCATCGAAGGCAACATGGGCCTGTTCGACAGTATCGACGTGGAAGGCCGGCACAGCAACGCGGCCCTCGCCGCCCTGCTGCAGACACCGGTGATCCTAGTGGTCAACGTGCTGGGCATGACGCGCAGCGTGGCGCCCATCATCCTCGGCTACCAGAACTTCGACCCGTCCATCCGCATTGCCGGCGTGATCCTCAACAGCGTGGCCGGCAAGCGCCACGAGGAACGCCTGCGCGAGGTGTTCGCGCGCTATATCGACATCCCCCTGCTCGGCTGCATCCACCGCGACCCGGAACTGGCGATCAGCGAGCGCCACCTCGGCCTGGTGCCAAGCAACGAGGCGGTGGAGGTGGACGGCAAGCTGGACTACATCGCCGACGCCATCGAGCGTCAGGTGGACCTGGAGCAGCTGCTGGCCATCGCCGACAGCGTATCGGTACTGCCCGCGGCACTGGCCCCCGCGCCGGCCGCGGTGCCCACACAGCCCCGTGTGCGCATCGGCATCGCCCGCGATGCCGCCTTCGGCTTCTACTATCCCGGCGACCTGGAGCGGCTGCAGGAGGCCGGGGCCGAGCTGGTGCCCTTCGATACCCTGCGCGACCGCCAGCTTCCCGCCGTGGATGGCCTGTTCATCGGCGGCGGCTTTCCCGAGACCCACATGGCGGCGCTGGAGGCCAACGCGGACCTGCGCCGCGCCATCCGTAACGCCATCGAGGCGGGCCTGCCGGCCTATGCCGAGTGCGGCGGCCTGATGTATCTGGCCCGCTCGATCCGCTGGGGCGAGCGGCGCTGCGCGATGGTGGGCATCATCCCCGGCGACATCGTCATGTATGAAAAACCTCAGGGGCGCGGCTACGTGCGGTTGCGCGAGACCGGCCACAATCCCTGGCCCAGCCAAGAGGCAGCGGCCGAGTTTGATGCCCACGAATTTCACTATTCCATGTTGGAAAACCTGAGCAGCGGACTTACCTATGCCTATGATATGGTGCGCGGCACCGGCATCGACGGCCGCCACGACGGCATCGTGTACCGCAATCTGGTTGCCAACTACGTCCACCTGCGCGATGTCGAGGGTTACCACTGGGCGCGACGTTTCGTGGATTTCGTGCGGCAGTGTGCGGCCCGGCCCCGTGAGACGGGTACGGCATAACCCGCTTGTCTAGAACCTCAACCGATAAAGGTCTGCATATGATTACAGTGACTCCGGAAGCCGCCAAACAAATCCAGATGGCCGCCGCCCAGGGCGGCATGGAAGGCTTGGCCCTCCGTCTGGCCGCCCGCCCCAGCGCCCATGGCGGTCTGGAATACGGCATGGGCTTCGACGACGCTCATGACGAAGACCTGTCCTTCGCCTGTGAAGGCCTCAAAGTCGTCTTCGAGCCCCAATATGGCCCACTGTTGAATGGCACCACCATCGACTACGTCGAGCTGGAGCCGGGCCAATTCCACTTCATCTTCATGAACCCCAACGATACCGGTGGTGGTGGATGCGGCAGTGGTGGTGGCGGTTGCGGCTCCGGTGGTTGCGGCTCCGGCGGCTGCTCCAGCTAAACCCACCTTGGGTGGGAGCCCGTCTGTGGCTCCCACGCAGCCGCTACCCAATCCCAAATCGCTGGTTCATGGCAGGGGGGCAGTTGGTGTAATATGTCGCGTCTATGACACGATAAACCGGAGCCGGGGCAGCACCACCCAATGCGTAAAGCCGAAGACCTCCAGGATGCCGACCGTCTGCAAGGAATTGCAACCTGGATGCTGCCGCCCGCCCCGAACTGGCGACGCAACCTGGCGGCCTTCCGCCGTCATCACCTCCTGCCCGCCGTATTCGGTCTCATCAGCAGTCTTATTGTTCTGGCCGTAACTGGTTATCTTGCCTGGCACCAACAAACCTACTCTGCCTGGCTGGCGGGGATCCAGCTCGCCGCCGTATTCATCGCCACCGCCTCAGGTATCCTGCTGCTGCTAGGTGTACAGCACCAGTTAGTGGAACCTTTCGCCCAGCTGCGCGACTGGGCCACCCGGATGCGCAACGGCAATGTGGCGGCCCGGCTGCCGCAGGACGGCCACGGCGAATTTGCCGAACTGGCGGATGACCTCAACAATCTGGGCACCTCTCTGCAGGGACTGACACAAAACCTCGAGGCAGAGGTACGGCGCCAGACCGAACATATCGCGCAAAAGACCCACTCCCTGCAGGTACTGTACGATGTGGCCGCCAGCCTCAATGCCTCGCGCGACCTCAAGGACCTGCTCACCCGCTTCCTCTACACCATGCGCGACATCGTCAATGCCAAGGCCGGCACCGTGCGCCTGCTCATCGACGACGACCAGATGGAACTGGTGGCCAGCATCGGCCTGGACGACGAGGTGGTGTCCCACGAGCGCATCGTGCCGGTAAAGCGCTGCCTGTGCGGCAACGCCGTGGACGAGGGCGAGGTGCTGTTCCAGCAGGACCTGCTGCCCTGCCAGCAGTTCGTCGGCCGTCCGCTGCTGGCCCACAGCAATCTCGGCATGATCGCCGTGCCGCTGCAATACCGCGGCAAAAACCTCGGCGTGTACAATCTGTTCATCGACAAGTCCGAATTCGAGGCGCGCGACGAGGTGAAGGCCCTGTTCACCAGCATCGGCCGCCACCTCGGCATGGCCATTGAAAAGGCCCGCCTCGATTCCGAATCCAAGCGTCTGTCCATCATGCAGGAACGTAATACCTTGGCGCACGAGCTGCACGATTCCCTCGCCCAGACCCTGGCCTCGCTACGCTTCCAGGTGAGCATGCTTCCCTCCACCCTGAGCGACGAAGGTACCGCCGCCGCCAGCCGCGAAATCGAACAGATCAAGAACGGCCTGGACGAGGCCTATACTGAACTGCGCGAGTTGCTGGCGCACTTCCGCGCGCCCATCGATGCCCGCGGCCTGCTGCCGGCCATAGAGGACATGGTGAGCCAGTTCCGCAAGCAGACCGCCATCCACACCTTCCTGCAAAAGGAGTGGGACTCCACTCGACTGCCCGCCAATCTCGAGATGCAGGTGCTGCGCATCGTGCAGGAGGCCTTGGCGAATATCCGCAAGCACGCCCAGGCACAGAACGTACGCATCATGCTGCGCTGCAATGCCGAGGGCCAGTATCGTGTGCTTATCGAGGACGATGGCGTCGGCATGCGTGAGCCGGCTTTCTCCGGTCATCCCGGCGAACACATTGGACTGTCCATCATGCAGGAGCGCGCGCGCTATCTGGCTGGTGAATTACGTATCGAAAGCGAGGAAGGCGAAGGCACGCGAGTGCTGCTCACCTTCCGCTACCCCGACCCGAAGCACAACAAAGAACAACAACGGTTTGCACTGATATAACAACCATGCGCGTATTGCTCGTAGACGATCACACCCTGTTCCGCAGCGGCCTCGAAACCCTGCTGGAACGTCACAACATCGAAGTGATTGCCGCCACCGGCGACGGCCGCGACGGCATGCGCCTGGCGCTGGAGATTCAGCCCGACATCGTCCTGCTCGACATGCGCATGCCGGACATGAATGGATTGGAGGTATTGCGCGCGCTACGCAATGCCGGCATGAAATCCCCCATCGTGATGCTGACCACCAGCAACGAGGAACGGGACCTCGTGGAGTGTCTGCGCAATGGTGCCCAGGGCTATCTGCTGAAGGACATGGAACCCGGCGAACTGGTCAACGCCCTGCGCGACATCCAGTCCGGCCGCACCGTGGTGGCCCCCGAACTCGCTGGTGTGCTGGCGCGCGTGGTGCAGGGTGAAAGCGTCGAGCCGGAACGGCAGGAAACACCTTTCTCCGAACTCACACCGAGGGAACTGGAAATCCTCTGCCTGCTGGCCGAAGGCCAGAGCAACAAAGTTATCGCCCGTAACCTAGGTATCTCTGATGGCACCGTCAAGCTGCACGTCAAGGCGGTGCTGCGCAAACTCAATGTCCACTCCCGCGTCGAAGCCGCGGTCATGGCGGTGGAACAGAATCTCTGTCAGAAGGAAATGGGATGAAACGCCTCAGCCTCCTCATTATGCTGCTGAGCGGCGTAGCGGCAATGCCACTGTCGGCGGCAGAAACCTGGTATGAGGTCGAAATTATCGTGGTCGCACAGCGTACACCCGACGTCGGCAGCGAAATCTGGCCATCCAATCCCACCCCCAGCGCGGGGCTGGAAACGGCATTGATGATCCCCGCTTCGCCCCAGGTGCAGCCTACCGACCCCAGGATCGCTGCGCTGGCGCCGCAAGACTACCGCATGCAGGGCGAGGCGCAACGCATCGCTGCCAACGGGAACTACGAACTCTTGTTGCACACCGGCTGGCGCCAGGCGGGCCTGTCACAGGAGCAATCCGTCGCGTTGCGTGTTCTAGCGGCAGAGACGGGTAGGATTACAGAAATCAACGAGGATACCGGCATCGAACCGGCCAGCTCCACCACAGCTACAGTACCGCACGCGATCCGACTTGATGGAACACTGCGTTTAATCCTGTCCCGCTATCTGCACCTTGAGGCCGACATTATTTATCGTGCAGCGGAGACGCGAAAGGAAGACGGTTTTTTCACCCTGTTCCGGTCCGAGCAGCCTGAACATCCCGGCTATCGACTGAAAGAAATGCGCCGCATGCGTAGCCGTGAAATGCATTATTTTGACCACCCGATGTTCGGCATCATCACCCTGGTCACACCCTACGAGATCCCTGCCGCGATGCCAAAACCCACGCCGGCTTTACCCGCGCCAGCCCCAGCTACGGAAACAACCGGAATCATCATGCGTAACTAGCATTCCGGGTTTCAACACGACCGTGCCCTACACAATCGCGAGTTCGAAGTTCTATCTCACACCAGCGGTGCCACCTGCTCCAGCAGCGCACGTACCCGGTCCATGCCTTCATTAAGATTCTGTTCTATATCCTCCATGGTGATGGCACCCTCGCCACGTCCCGCCCCCATATTGGCCACTACGGCGCAGCACGCGTAACAGATTTCCAGTTCACGGGCCAGGGCAGCTTCGGGCAAACCGGTCATGCCCACCAGATCGCAGCCGTCACGCTCCAGCTTGTCGATTTCTGCCGAGGTTTCCAGGCGCGGTCCCTGGGTGGTGGCATACACCCCCTCCTCCACCGCATTCAGGCCGATGACCCGCGCCCCGTCAAGCAGCATTTTTCTCAGGCTGGGACAATAAGGGTCGGTGAAATCGATATGGGTAACGTGGGTTAGACCTTCCTCGAAGTAGGTGTTGATGCGATTCCAGGTGTAATCGATGACTTGGTGTGGGATGACGATACGGCCCGGTGTCATGTCGGCGCGTATGCCACCCACTGCATTGACCGCGATGATGTGATCAGCACCAGCCTCCTTCAGTGCCCAGATGTTGGCGCGATAATTGACCTTGTGCGGAGGAATGGTATGGCCGTAACCATGCCGCGCCAGAAACAGCACCTCCTTGCCACCGATAGAGCCGTGTGTCAACGGTGCAGACGGTTCGCCATAGGGTGTGTGTACCACCTCACGGTTGATGATCTCCAGATTCTTCAGCGAAGTCAGTCCGGTGCCGCCGATGATTGCCAATTTTGCCACATTCCCCCCTTCTCAAAACCACGTTGTCGCAGCGGCGCGGAGACGCAGAGACAATAAACTCCGAAGAACTCTCTGCGTCTCTGCGGCGATGATGTTTTGTTCACATGCCATTGACGGCAAAAATGCCGGGCGCATTGCGCAGATAGTCCTTGTAGTCCATGCCGTAGCCGAAGACATAGCGATCCGGCACGGTGAGACCGACGAAATCGGCCTGCATGCCGTTTTTTCGGTCATGCAGCTTCTCCACCAGCACGGCGCTGTAGACTGCAGTGGCACCCTCAGAACGCAGCTCTTCCAGAATCGCCTTCAGTGTTACCCCTTCGTCAAGAATATCGTCCACCACCAGGACCGTACGTCCTGCGACAGCAGAGCGCGGGCGCGCCAGCCAATGCAATTCGCCGCCACAGGTCTCGCCGCGATAGCGTGTGGCGTGGAGATAGTCGGTTTGCAGCGGAAAATCGAGATGGGTGAGCAACTGCCCCATGGGGATGATGCCGCCGGTCAATACGCACAGTACCAGCGGGTTACTGTCGTGCAACCGTGCCGTGATCTCGACCCCCATCTGCGTGATAGCGGCCTCGACGGCTGCCTTGTCGTGCAGACAATCCGCCTCGCGGTACACCTGTGCCACCTGTTGCGGAGTCACTGACATAGTATTCCTCTACTGTTGCGCGACTTGCGCCGCCTCGCGTAACTGCACGCCGTCGGGGATATGCAGTGTCGAGGTGGGGAACGCGATTTGGGCACCGTGGCGTTCGATGATTTCAACCACCTTGAGCAATACGTCCTGTTTCACCTCATGATACCGCACCCAATTGGTGGTTTTCGTAAAGGTGTAGACAAAGAAATCCAGTGAGGATGGCGCGAAGGCATTGAAATTAACGATCAGTGTTTGCGTGGCATCCAGCTCGGGATGAGTCTCCAGCATGCCTCGTACCTCAGCCACGATGGCTGCCATCTTGCCGGCATCGTCGTAGCGGATGCCGATGGTTTCATAGATGCGGCGATGGCTCATGCGGGAGGGGTTTTCTACCGCGATACTGGAGAAGGTAGAGTTGGGCACATATAGCGGGCGCTTATCGAAGGTGCGGATCACCGTCAGGCGCCAGCCAATCTCCTCCACCGTGCCCTCGATATTACGGTCGGGGGAACGTACCCAGTCACCTACGGCGAAGGGCCGATCCAAATAGATCATCAGGCCGCCGAAGAAGTTGGCCAGCAAGTCCTTGGCGGCAAAGCCCACCGCAATGCCGCCGATGCCACCGAAGGCCAGAATGCCTGAAATATTGAACCCAAGGGTCTGCAAGGCCATGAGTGCAGCGGTGATTGCCACCGATACGCGCAGCAGCTTGCCTACGGCATCTACCGTGGTGGTATCCACACTGCGGCCCTCGGCCGCCGCGCTGCTGAGGATGTCCCGCTCCATGTTGCGGATGAAGCGAAATAGAAACCAGGCTAGTGCGACAATCACGCCCAGACTACGTAGCGGCTCGGCGGCGTCGAACACCAGCACATCGGTGCGCTTGCCGAGTATATCGGCGGCAAAGGTGATGCCCACTACCCAGATCAGCAACGTCAACGGCTGCCGCAGCGACTCGACGAAGATGTGATCCCAATGACGGCGGGTATGCAGTAGCGTTGCATGCAGACGCTTCAGCAGGCGCTTCTGGAAAAAGTCCAGCAACAGGGTGACAAACACCACGATAAATACCTGAGAGACGATGAACCAGGTACCATCGCGTCCGCCCACACTTTGCCAAATCGTCTCGATATTCACGTCACCTCCCGCATCAAAAATCGAATTCCAGGGACGGATCCTGCGCCAGACGCTCCACGGCATGCACGGCCTGCTGCCAGTGGCGATCGCGATGCAGCGATTCCCAAGTCACCGGATGACGGCCATGCATGCGTGCCAGCCGCGTGTGCAGTACCGGGTCGTGACGCGGCTTGAAGCGGTCGAGCACCCTCTCGGCACCCGCGCGGTTGTTGCACACCAGCACCATATCACAGCCCGCCTCCACCGCCGCCGCGGCGCGCGCCGCATAATCGCCGACACAGGCCGCCCCCTCCATGCTGAGATCATCGCTGAAGATTACACCCTGGAAACCGAGGCGACGGCGCAGTACCTCGCCAAGCCAGAAACGGGAGAAGCCTGCAGGCTGTGCATCCACCTGGGCATACACCACGTGGGCCGGCATGATGCCGGCAAGGCCGTAACTGATCATCCGTTCGAATGGCACCAGATCCTCGGTGTGTATGTCCTCGTAGCGTCGGTTATCCACCGGCAGGGCGTGATGGGAGTCGGCTTCAACCGAGCCATGACCGGGAAAGTGCTTTCCGGTGGCTGCCATGCCGGCCTGGCGCATGCCCAGCATGTAGCTGTGCGCCAGGTCGGCCACCACGTCAGGCGTATTATGAAAGGCACGGTCACCGATCACCCGACTGATGCCGCGATCTACATCGAGCACCGGTGCGAAACTGAAATCCACCCCCACTGCGCGCAGCTCACTCGCCATAACCCAGCCGGTGGCTTGCGCCAGGCGGCGTGCACGGCGCGGATCCTGGGCATGGATGTCACCAAACACCCGCGCCGGCGGCAGGGCGGTAAATCCATTGCGAAAGCGCTGCACCCGCCCGCCTTCGTGATCGACCGCCACGAGCAGGCGCGGCTCGCGCAACCCATGAACTTCGCGCAGCAGCCCAGTCATCTGCTCGGTCGACTCGTAATTGCGCGTAAACAGGATCAGGCCACCCACCAGCGGATGGCGCAGCAATTCGCGCTCCTCCGGCAACAGTGTGGTGCCCTGCAGGTCCAGCATCACCGGGCCTAGCGACATGAAAACAACTCCATACAGATTGAAAATCGGGAATCTAGCGCCAGTCGACCGTCATGCGATAGTGGCAATAACCGGGTATCGATTATGCCGTATCCGCTATGCCCTCGGTAATAAACACTCGGGTACCGGCTGGTGCCAGGTCGAACAGTGCCATGATATCGGCATTATGCATGCGGATACAGCCATGCGAGCCGGGCTGCCCCAGCGGTACGTCATCCGGTGTACCGTGAATGTAGATATAGCGACGCATGGTGTCCTCCATACCAAGGCGATTCTTTCCGCGCTCCAGCCCGGACAGCCAGAGGATGCGGGTTAGAATCCAGTCACGCTCCGGTGCCGCCGCCTGCAACGCCGGCGTGAAAATCTCACCCGTTGGCCGACGACCCACGAAAACCGTGTTCGGCGCACAGCCTGCACCAATCCGTGCACGCACCACATGCCAGCCACGCGGCGTACAACCGCTGCCATTCTGCTCACCGGGACCGTTGGCCGCCGTGGACACCGGTGCATCCAGCAGCACGGTCTCACCCTGGCGCAGACGCAGACGCTGCTCAGCGAGGTTGACCTCAATCCACGTTGCCGCGCTCATCGGGTGTCCAGTCTTTGTATGGGTGCCGCACCAGGCAGACGTTGTAATAGCGTGGTTCATGCGATACTTCGCGCCCCACCCACGGCGGCGACTGCAACGGTGCATCCTCGGCCTCCAATTCCACTTCAGCCACTACCAGACCGGCATTGTCGCCCCCAAATACATCCACTTCCCATATCCGACCGGCAAAACTGACATGATGACGCGTCTTCTCCACAAGCGGCTTTTCGCACAGCGTATCGAGCAACGCGGCCGCATCAGCCAGCGGTATGCTGTATTCATACTCCTGCCGCGAAATCCCCAGAGTGGCACTCTTGATATTGAGCCGCGCCACGTCTCCTTCGATGCGCACACGCACCGAAGCGCGCTCCGAGCCAATCAGATACCCCTGACGGTAGGCCGTCCCGGCATCCGCCATAGCACGCCAGCGGTCATCTTTAACCAGAAATTTCCGTTCGATCTCCGTAGCCATTACTCATTCCGCGCTGAACCCCGCTGCGATGGTAGGCCATCCCGACGGGGTTGTGTATGCTTTGCGCCAACGACATCCCGCAAGCGACGACCTGCCGATGAAGGCCATGGTGATGACCGCCTCGGGTGGGACTAAAGTCCTGCAACTGCAGGAGGTAACCACCCCAACGCTACATGGCCCTCACGACGTATTGGTACGGCTCAACGCCGCTGGCGTCAACCCGGCCACTACCAAACTGCGCAACAAAGGGACCTATCTCCCCGATCAGCCGCCCCCTATCCTCGGCTGCGACGGTATAGGTGTGGGCAAGACGGTGGGCAGGGCACTCCGCGGGGGGGCACCGGACGATGCGGTGTGGTACTGCTGCGGCGGTCCCGCGGTAATTATTCCGAATATGCCGTGGTAAATGAAAATTTGCTCGCCCAAAAACCAGCCAGCCACGATTTCACCACCTTCGGCGCCGGCGCTCCGGTATCGATTAGCGCCTGAGAGGCCTTGCTCGACCGCGCCCGCTTGCAGACTGGATAGAGCGCATCGATCATGCGGCCATCCAGCCCACCAAGGTGGCCGGATGTACCATACTCACCACCGATAGTTCGGCGGCCAGGGCCACCATGGCACAGGCCCATCGGCGCATCGAAGCCGGCGGCATGATCAGAAAAACCGTATTTAGGTCCCGGGCTAACGCGCAACAGAGGCACTGGTGCGCACCACACTCAGGCCTGCGCAATGCCTCGTTGATGCCAGGTTCCCATGTCTCCCCGCTGGTGCTTGCCGGGCCCTGCGGAGCGCCCTGTCATCACCTCGTGTGCAACGGCCCCCCCCATATAGTATCTCCACCACATCACGTTCCACATTGACGCTTCTCCATGACGAAAACATGCTCCGTTGCACCTCGCGCCCGCAATGAATTCAGTAGCGCTACACGCAGCGGGTCGGAGGTGGCAATATAAAAATCACACTGTGCCGGCTCGCCAATACTGGCGATGATCACCTCGACAGCAGCTGCTTCCCCACCCGCTTCCAGATACAACGGCTGGTAGGAAAAATTATCCAGCGCATCCACCCAGGAACGGCACAGATTGGCCATATAGAAACCATCGTCGTAGGCGCTGACCCAGAACAAGGTCAGTGACTGCGACAATTCCAGCGCGAAGGCATGTTCCAGCAGGCTTTTGAGCGGAGCGAAACCGGTGTCCTGCGCCACCAGAATGATCGGACGGCGCGATTCTTCATCCAGCGTAAACATACCGAACGGTCCGCTCACCACGATGACATCATTGGTCTGAAGTCGCTCGAACGCGTGTCGGGTGAACGGTTCATCCGCACGGCGACTCAGGTGAACTTGCAAAAACATACCGTTACAGGGACAGCTCGCAATAGATGTATCACAGCTCAGTTCATCGCCTATACGCAGCTCAACGTGTTGACCGGCAAGAAACTGCAGGTTCTGGCTGCGCGGCGTGCGCAGCGTCAGATTCATATAATGCTCACCCAGCCGTTCAATGCGGGCAACGCGGGTCACCACCTGCTGGTACCGAATCTGCGCTGCATCACCAATCTCATTGATTTCCAGAGTCATGTCGTTACCGGCGGTGGCACTGCACAGCAGCAAATAACCTTGTGCCTTCTCCGCCTCAGTGAAGGCATAATCGTGAAAACGGGAAGATGCGACCTCACCTGACAACAGACGTGCCTTGCACGCACCGCAACTGCCTCCGCTGCAGTTGTAGGGGATATTCACCCCATTGCGCAACGCGGCCTCCAGCAGGGTTTCCTGCGCCTCAGCGGTAAACTCGCGCCCACTGGGGATCAACCGGATGCGATGACTCATGATGCGCTACTTCTCCAGCTGCTCCAGCAGCCAGCGATTGATGTCATGCACCACACGGCGCTGCATATCGTCATTGCAGTCCTGCATCCGGTCCAATTTGCGGCATAACTGTTCGATGATCTCGCGGTATCGCTTGGCCATGGCGCGTTCCAACGACAGTTCCGCTGTGCGCTTGCGGAGCTGTATTTCCATCGCATCGCGCTCCGGCGCCAGCGCGCTGCGTACCCGGCGCGAGAAGGCGGTCGTCTTGATAAGCTGCACCCGCTCCAGCACAGGCGAATCATGCAGCGCAAGACGTGGATAGAACTGGCGCAACAGGTCGATATCGACCATGCCGTCAGGTGCTGGCAGTTCACCGCTGTGAATAAGGTGCTGAAGTTCAGCCCGGTTGACACCAAGCAGGCGCACCGCCGTGGCTACTGCAACTTTCTGTCCCACGTTCGTCCCCAGTTGCAATCATCCTGTTGTCGCCTACTGTACCCGCTTTTACGATCCGACACGTCCCATACCGGGTATAAATCCAATGAACAGATGGTCAACCTTGCGCATTCATTCCCCGGGAATCAGTCCCATCCCGCTTGATTCCGAACGCACCACACGATTGCGCCCACCCTGTTTGGCTTGGTATACCGCCTCATCAGCCTTTGCCAGCAGCCGCTCAGCACATGGCTGTAGATCGCCAGCGCAATCTTCCGGAGTGAGCACAGCCATCCCCACCGACAGGGTGATCCGCAGATTGTGTTCGCCGCCAAGCCGGAATGGTTCGGCGGCAATGGCGACGCGGATACGTTCGGCAATATCCATAGCCTGCTCCGGATTTGTCTGCACCAGCAGGGCGGAAAACTCCTCACCACCGTAGCGCCCCAATGCATCAGACAAGCGCAGCTGGGCTTTGATGCGTGATGCCACTTCCTGCAGCACCCGGTCACCCACCTGATGGCCGTAGGTATCATTGACCCTCTTGAAGTGGTCTACGTCAAAGAACAGGCAGGCCAGCGGCTGTCCGGTACGCTGCACCCGCTCCACCTCTTCGATGAGGCGACGATCGAAATAGCGCCGATTGTGCACGCCGGTCAATGCATCAATGAGACCGATATGCTTTAGGCGCTCATGATTGACGGCATTCTCCAGCCCGATGGCTACCACCGCGCCGAGACGCTCCAAAAAATCCGTGGCGCTACCAGATATGAAGCGTCCTTCCTGCTGGCTACCCAAGTTGAGACTGCCGATGAGTCGACGCTGGCGCAACAGGGGAAGTATCGCGACACTGGCAGGCATCGAACCGAAGTGAAACAACGTGGCATGCTGCTCCGGGTGAAAACCACCCAGCTTAGGTAACTGCGATGTACCGAAGAATGCAGCTAGATCATTGCCCGACTCCACGAACTGAAGTTCAGGAAAGCTGTCATTGCAACCGAGCTCATCCAGCAGGCGCCGCAGTTCATATTCCGGATCGACAAGCAACAGCGTGACATTCTCCAGCCCAAACACCTGACGATGTCCAACCAGCACGTGGCGCAACAAATCTATCAACCCGCTGGTACTGAGCAGCTGCAACTCCTGCTCATGGAAGCGCCGCATACGCTCATCATTATGTCGTGCATTGGCCAGCACTGCCGTCAGGCGTCGACGTAAATCTTTGTTTTCGTTAAGAAGCTCACTACTCATGACAACATCCGTTGTTAAGAGATCAGCTTGTTTTACGCCAGACCGGCCCATTGGAACGTGAAGGAGCCGACATTATCCCATAGGCAGCATGTATTTATGGTCACTCAATAATGGACGCCACCACGCTCTGCGGTAGAGTATAGTCAGGCGTTCGCAGCATCGCCCATCCGGCGGTTACCTCTACCACTTAGCGCAAATGCAGCAGTCAAGCACCGCTCGCTCAAGCGCAGTCGCATCTATGTTCCAATCCGACCGGGCAGGTATAAGCTCAAAGCCGGCCAGTAGGTAATGATCAATACCGTCAACAACAAGATTAGGAAGAATGGCAGTGTCGCCACGTAGATCTGGATCACAGGTACGCGGAAACGATAGCTGGCAATAAACAGATTCATGCCCACTGGCGGGGTGAAATAGCCAAGCTGCATATTGGCTAGGAAGATGATTCCCAAGTGCACCGGATCGATGCCGTAGCCCAACGCGATCGGCAACAGCAGCGGAACCATGATGACCAGAGCGGAAAAGATATCAAGCATCATGCCCAAAATCAGCAGGAAGATGTTGAGCAGGATGAGAAATGTCAGCGGGTCCTTGATGTGTGTACGGATGCCATCGAACAGCCGGGAGGGTATCTCGGCATCAATCAGATAGTTGGTGGACGCCATCGATACGCCAAGAATCACCAGAATCCCTCCAACCAGCACCATGGATTCGCGGATAATACGCGGCAGCTCACATATCTTGACTTCGCGATGGAGAAATACCTCCACTACCAGTACATACAGCGCCGTCACGGCCGCCGCCTCGGAAACCGCGAAATAGCCGCTATAGATTCCGCCCAGCACGATAAACGGCAGTGGCAATTCCCACATTGCTTCCCGCAGCGCACGCCCAGCTTTTGTGCCTGCCAAACCGTGCAATGGTTGGCCTCGGTTGACCCACATGCTCCATGCGGACAATGCAAGCAACATTAGTAGTCCTGGAAAAATACCGGCCAGAAATAGATCATCAACAGTAATGGAACCACCAACCCCAAGCTGCTGCGCGATAACACCATACAGGATCAACGGCAACGACGGGGCAAATAGTAGACCGAGGCTACCAGAGGTAGTAATCAGACCCAGGCTGAAACGATGGTTATATCCGGCTTGGGCCAGTGCAGGATAGAGCAGCGCTCCCAGCGCAACGATGGTCACACCGGAGGCACCTGTAAAGGCAGTGAACGTGGCACAGACTATCAATGCAACCACTGCCAGCCCACCCGGCATCCAGCCCAGCAATGCACCGGTCAGCTGTACCAGTCGATGCGGTGCATTGCTCTCACTGAGCAGATATCCGGCGAAGGTGAACAAGGGAATCGCCAGCAAAATCGGCATCTCTGCGATACGGTAAAACTCAATCACCACAACGGAAAGGTCAATCTCTGCCGCTTGGAATCCAAGCAAGGCGGAGGCCGCGATGACCGCAAACAGTGGAGCTCCCAGCAGGGCGATACCAAGAAGCAGCAAGCCAATGGCGATGCTCATACCGGCTCCGGTGGCGGCGCTATGGATACCAGTGCAAAGCGTGCCGCCATCACAGCAAATCCGAGGGGAATAATCAGTTCACACCACCAGGCGGGAACACCGGAAAACACTTCCGACCCTGCTTCATATTCCATGAGAACAAACCGCACACCGTGCCAGGAAAACACCAGGCAGACTAGCGTGGAGAACATGCCGGTAATTCGCTGAACGCCGCGTTTTGCGGGCAAAGGCAGATAGCGCGACAGCACATCCACCGTAATATGGTTGTTCTGACGGGTTGCAGCCATGGCACCCAGCAAACCAACCCACAGGACCATCACCCGTAGCAGGGGATCAGCCCAAACCAGCCCCATACCCCACAAATTGCGCAAGATGATCTGGCTTGCGGCCAATAGGATCATGGCCAGCACCAACACCACGATCAGAGTGTCTTCCAGCAGGCGAACCCCGCGACCAATGCGCTTCAGATTATCCCCAATCCGCACCATGCAACCGCCCTATCCTCAGCACTATCGCAAATACTTCGCACGTCCATACAGCAGTGGCGGTCACTGGTTAGCCTGCCCCCCCGCACGGTACGCCTGGATATGTTTTTGCATCGCCTGCAGCATTTCCTTACTGAAAATCTTGCGCTCAGTCAGCCGCCGTGTCGTCTCATCCACCACCTCATGCCACGTGTCACCGTCCTGCTTGAGCGTGACAAAATTGATCCCCTGTTGCTGCAATACCTCGCGTGCACGCACCTCATCCTGGCGGCTTTGCATGTTGAGCCGCTCCAGTACGGCACCGAACACCTCGCGTACTACACGCTGATCCGGAGGTTGCAACTGGTTGAATGCATGGGTTGAAATCACCAGCGTTCCGTAGAGGTAGATAAGTGGCGTATCTGTCAGGTACCGCACGCGGGTATGCCACTGCAGCGCAATGGCACCGGCTGCCGAGGCGGCCACCGTATCGATGAGCCCGGTCTGCAAGCCAGTCAGCACGTCTGTCAGTGGCAAAGATACGGGATGTACCCCCACTGCCTGAAAGGCGGTATGGCTGATAACATCACCTTCCGGCACCCACACCTTGAGCGGCTTCAGATCGCCCACTGTCAGTACCGGGCTGTTGGACATCAAATAGGCAAAGCCACCGTCACTAATGCCGAAGCCGACAAATCCCTCATTTTCCAGCCCCTGCATCAGCAGCGGGTCCATCTGCGAACGCACGTAGTCCACTTCGGTGAGCGACCGAAAGATGAACGGCAGGCTGTAAATCTGCGCATCAGCATAGATTTCCGCCAAACCACCACCGGTGATAGCGCCGCCGTGCAACTGACCGATGCGGATTTTTCGCAGCACGCTCTTGTCGTTGCCCATCACCCCACCCGGATAAAAACGGAAATCAACCCGCCCGGCGGTGCGCTGTTTCACCTCCTCCGCGCCCCTGCGGAATTCCTCCATCCAGCCAGTGCCGTCTGGTGCCGCCGTCGCAATTTTCAGCGTGATCGCCGCCACCTGTAGTGGCAGCAATAAAACGAGCAAAAAATAAAGTCGAATCATTGCTTCATTCCATGAAATAGTCAGGTGACGTCGCCAGTAACTCTGCCGCTTCCTGCCGGGCCAACACATTGCTCAACACCAACCCGGGCACCTGTATCTCCGCCGCCATGACCTCCTGCAGCAGGCGATCATGCAATTCGCGATCGAACACGATGCGTGCGTAGCGGCGCGCAAACTCTACTTTGACCAACAAATCCTTACCCTGCGAAATTTCTATGGCCTGCTCGAAATAGCTGCGCCCTACTTCCGGTCGGCCGCCCAGCGACGGCGGAACCAGCGTGTTCAGCACAGCGAGGTATAGCTGTGCCCGCCCGTTATCATGCCGCGCATCCATTGCCACCACCCGCCGCATCACCGCCTCCACCTTGGGCAGATCGGCTATGGCGGCCCAATCCGAACTGTCTGCCTGTATACGCCCGGCCCAGGTAGCGCCATAAGCATAGAGTGCCTCCAGCCCATCCGTTTGCACTTCATGCAGCGATGGTACGAACTGGTCATAGGGTGCTGCCTCGACCCTGCACACTTGGGGATAATCGGTACACAAGCCGCGCCGGGCGTAGTCTCGTGCCTTGCCCGCCATCTGCAAGGCACGTACCTTGTCATCCACAAACACGGCGGCATAGGCACCGTACAATCGTGCCCCCGCCAGCAGGATGGTACGGTCATGGGGGCTATCGGCAATCAATCCATCGATCAGCAGCAGATAGGCAGGCGCCCCGGCACGTACCGTCTCCGGATCTGTCTGATTCAGAATGGCCGAGGACAAGGTATTACCCAGACGTTGCGTTACCATTCCGGCACACCCTGTCAGCAGCAGCGCCATCAGGAGTAGCCCCCCCAGTTTCACTTTTCCGTGCACCATGAAATTGCTCTCAGACATTGTTTGGAGGGCCAATATTGGCATAAATGACATAGCGAAATATATGGAAACGTATGTTGCATAGTTACGACACTCGCACCGTATTTTGCCAGGGAGTGATGCCTGAATAGGTTGCTGGCGCCGGGGCAGGCCTGTGAGCTTGGATGCCCCGAATCTGACACTCAAGGCTAGTCGAAAGAGCACGGCCAAGCCGTACTCGATGCAAAATAGTCGTGAATTATCGCCTGGCGCAGCGCTTGCGGACCCTATCATTCACCTCTCTATTACGGTCTACCACATGCAAAGCCATGGGTCTCCCAGGCGTGACGCGGTATAATCTGCCCGCCCGTACAAAGGAAATCTTCATGCGTTACTTGCTGCCTATTTTGCCCATTGCCCTGCTGCTGACCGGCTGCGCAGGCACGGCAACACTGCACACGCCCCATTTCCTGCATCAGGTACCTGCCGGAACCCTCCTCGCATTGGAACGGCCGCTGCACTTCAAGGCCGGAACGATCCGAGTATATTTACAGGACGGCCAGCCATATCACAGCCACGGCTTTTTCGGTTACAGCGGCATTAATCGCTACCGTGTGCACTGCATGCTGGAGTTGCGCCACAAACCGAGCACAGATTTCACCTTATCAGCCCGCGACTACCGCCTTGATGCGGTACGCTGGGAGACAACCTATCTGATGGCGGATACCTCTGAATTTCGCACTGAGTGGCGCCTCAGCGGTGGTGGCGAACCCCAAGCCTACACCTTCACCTGTAGCAAGGCTGACAATGCGGCCTTTGAATCCCATTTGACGCTGGAAGAAATCGATCATGCCGTTGGTGACTATTTCCGTCTCAAACACGGGAAGCCCCTCTAGCGGCGGCCCCTTCCCCGAACCAACAGACGGTCAAGTTGATTGGCAAACGCTTGGCGATCGGCGAGGGATAATGCGGCCGGACCGCCTGTCTGCACCCCACTTTCACGCAACTGACTCATGAAATCACGCATGGTCAACCGTTCCCGGATATTGTCTTGTGTATAGAGCTCACCGCGCGGACTCAAGGCGTGGGCGCCACGCTCGATGGCACCCGCTGCGAGGGGAATGTCAGCGGTGATAACCAAATCGCCGTGCTGAACCAGCGCAACGATATGATCGTCCGCCACATCAAAACCGGACGCTACCTGAATCGACCTAATTACCCGTGATGGCGGTGTACGTAGCGGTTTGTTGGCTACCAGAGTCAGCGGGAGTTGTAGCCTCTCGGCTGCACGAAACAATATTTCCTTGATGACTGCGGGACAGGCATCAGCATCAACCCAGATGTGCACTTCACATGTCTCCGTCGCGGCACGACTCTATAATCCCAAAACCAACCCTTGCCCAGACGACAGCGCAATCAACAATGAACATCGTTCTGATTCCGCTCAGCGCGCAAGCCATCCGGCCGAACCTGCGATGGCCACACCCGGCTTCCCATCCGTGCTATGCAGATTTTGCAAAGTAGCTGAGCGCATTCTTGCCGCCGTTTTTGGCCTCATACATGGCGTTATCGGCACGTCTCATCAGTTCGCCGACGTCCACTGCATCATCGGGATAGATGGCGACACCGATGCTGGCAGAAATGCGTACCTCGATATCATCCAGCGGAAATGGCTCGGCCAGCAGCTCCAGAATACTGCGTCCAAGCGACTCCACCCGCGTCAATTCGGTCAGTCCTGGCAGCATAACAATAAACTCGTCGCCCCCTAGTCTGGCCACGGTATCAGAACCACGGACGCTGCGTGCGATGCGCTGTGCAGCCTGTACCAGCAACTGATCACCTGCATCGTGGCCATAAGAGTCATTGACCTCTTTGAAGCCGTCGAGATCAATGAAATACAATGCCAGACGCTGACTCTGGTCACGGCAACGCACAATCGCATCAGCCAGTTGGGTCTGGAACAGACGCCGGTTCGGTAGATTGGTAATGGCATCATAGTGGGCCTGGCGCCAGATCAGGTCATCCAGCTTCTTTTTCTCCGTTATGTCGGAGGATATCTTTACGTACCGGTAGATGCTGCCATCAGGGTTGCGTACCGCGTTCATTGCCACCTGCTCGGCATATTCCTCACCGTTCTTGCGGCGGTTCCACCAAACCCCTTCCCAGTGCCCTGTCTCGTTCAGCACCTGCCACATATTCTGATAAAACATCTTGTCCTGCCGCCCCGACTGCAACATACGCGGGTTCTTCCCGATGACCTCATGCAATTCGTAACCCGTCGTCTGGGTAAATGCGGGATTGACACTGACAATGTGGTTATTGGCATCGGAGGCCATGATCGAGGCTGTGCTGGCATTAAAAATCAGTGCAGCCAGCCGCGCCTCAGCTTCCTGCTGTTTGCGCGCGCTGATATCCCGCGCGAAGACGAAAAACACGCCGCCGTTGGTAGCGGCATAGCTGACGCTGATCTCCAGGTCGATCAGGCGTCCGTCTTTATGGCGCTGTTTGGTCTCGAACAGGTCATGACCGTTCGCAATGATCTTGTGGATGTGGGCCGCGGTTTCCTCTGGGGACTCTACCGCTTCCAGATCTGCGATAGTCATCGTCAGCAGTTCGTCCCGCGTATACCCCACCATACGACAAAACGTGTCATTGACATTGATGATGCGCGCATCGCTGCAGCGTACCGCCCAGAAACCATCGCCGGCGGCCTGTATGATGGAGTGATACTCCATTTCCATCTTTTTGCGAGCGGTGATGTCGCGGCAGATGGTCAGAATTACATTGCCCTCGCCATAATTGACAAGACATGAGTGTATTTCTACCGGGATACGGGTGCCATCGCGATGGACGTGCACCATTTCAAACGTGCACTGACCTTCTCTTCTGATACGGTCGATACGCTCTGGAAAACTCTCGGCAAATTCCGGAGCGGTGATTTGCTGGGGAGGATTGCTCAGCAATTCCTCCTTGCTGTACCCCAGATAATTGCAGGCGGTCTGGTTGACGGCGATAATCTGCCCCTGTTCACTCAACACAAACATGGCATCACCGGCGTGTTCAAACAGCATGCGCCGCAAGTCTGCAGGAAGCTCCTGAATATTATCGCGCGCCATCACTAGCGTCCTATCGGCTGTGTTCCATACAGATGGATGATGCTTAGCTTATGACAATCAGCATATATATGCGAATCGAAAAGGCTGCAATACGCACCACACCCCACGCACTGTTGCCCTAGTATTCATAGGGTTATAGAACGTAATACCTGTGGCGTCCGACATCACGGGACTGTCCGGTCAACGCAGCACATATCCGACCATGGGGTGGATATGCGCAGGACCATCGACACCTGCCCGCAATCGAATCGGCCAGCGGTGTCTACCTGACCACAGGCCGGCAACGGCTAAGCCACGATGATCTTTTGCGCCACAGGACTGTCCGCAGCCGCGGCATCAATACGACATGGATACCACCACCATCGCCCCCTGTCTTACTGGCAACAGTGACATCCGGATGTTGCCGATGCTTGGCTCCAGGAAGGCATCATTGGCGAAACTGGCGACGAAATTCCCCAGAGCAAACCCTGCCAGCACGTCTGATGGATAGTGTTTCGCCGCCTCCACACGCGCCCATGCTGTGCCAGCTGCAATGGCGTAGAGTCCGATGTGAGTACCGCTACGCAACGTGGCCGACATTGGCATGTATTCTATGTTGCGCAATGCCAACCCGACGTGCACGGCGCTGGATGAAGCATGGCCAGAAACGAAGCTGCGCCGGTTGGTGCCGTCGGGACGCTGTCGGTCGCTCTGTTCCTTGAGGAAGTCGGTGAGCCCGCCGGTAGCTAAATCGGCGGCGTAACCCACACTCAAGCCTTTGGCCTTATGGTACGCCCATGTCCCACTGCCATCACCGCTGGGGGTGGCAATGGCGGTGACGGCATAGGCTACCTTGGCGACTTTCCGCAGACAATCGCTGACGTCATCCGCATCGTTTCCAAACAGTGGTTTGTGATTGGCAGCCCAGTCCGAAACAGTCTCGTCCCGGCCTGTTACATGGAGTAGAGCGGCCCCCACCAGGGGTATCCATGTCGTCTTATCCGTTGCGGCGCGATAGGCCGCCTTGCCTATGGCGCTCCATCCCGGTCGCAAGGTCGCTTCCGCACCCCACGGCCTATGGTGGCTGGTGGCACAACCGCCCAACACCAGCATTTGGGCCAACAGTGGCAGCGATAGCATTAGCCGGATGCCCATGAAGCGCCCCTCCAGTATCTGATGCCTAGATTATCTGCGACATACCCGCCGCAGGTGCCCATCCGGTGCAGAAAAATCGCGTTGCGCCCTTTTCGACTCCGGCGGGGTGTTTTACGATGCCCGGCAGCCATACGGACCGCCGGTACAACCGGCATACTAGAATAATGACAGTCTGGCGTGGGGGCACAATGAGTTACCAGGATATTTATGAGCAATCCATGGCCGATCCGGAGGGGTTCTGGGCAGAGGCTGCGGCGGCGCTACATTGGGACCAGCCCTGGCAACAGGTGCTGGACCGTACCACCCCCCCCTTCTACCGCTGGTTTGCCGGCGGGCAACTCAACACCTGTTACAACGCTGTCGACCGCCATGTGGAGAGTGGCCGCGGCGCACAGGCCGCTATCATCTACGACAGCCCGGTTACCGACAGCAAGGAGACCATTTCCTATCGCCAGCTGCAGGAGCGTGTGGCCCGTTTTGCCGGCGCCCTGGTAGAACTTGGTGTCCAGACTGGCGACCGCGTCATCATCTACATGCCCATGGTGCCGGAAGCGTTGGTGGCCATGCTCGGTTGTGCACGCATCGGCGCCATCCACTCGGTGGTATTCGGTGGCTTCTCGGCACGTGAACTGGCCACGCGCATCGACGACGCGAAGCCCAGGGTTATCGTCGCCGGCTCGTGCGGCATCGAACCCAGCCGCATCGTCCACTACAAGCCCCTGCTGGATGCGGCCATCGACCAGGCGGCACACAAGCCGGAACATTGCATCATCCTGCAACGACCGCAGGAGCCCGGCACGCTCATCGAGGGGCGCGACGTGGAGTGGCACGCCATCGTCGACCGTGCCGAACCCGCCGCCTGCGTGCCGGTGGAGTCTTCTCATCCGCTCTACATTCTCTACACCTCTGGCACCACCGGCCAGCCCAAGGGCGTGGTACGCGACACCGGCGGCCACGCGGTGGCGATGCAATGGAGCATGGCCAACGTCTACGGCGTGAAGCCGGGTGAGGTATTCTGGGCTGCCTCCGACGTCGGCTGGGTCGTCGGCCATTCATACATCTGTTATGGCCCGCTGTTGCATGGCTGTACCACGATACTGTACGAGGGCAAGCCGGTGGGGACCCCGGACCCCGGCGCCTTCTGGCGTGTGATCGCCGAACACGGCGTCGACGTGATGTTCACCGCACCCACGGCCTTCCGTGCCATCAAGCGCGAAGACCCCGAGGCGACCTATCTGGCCAAGTACGATCTGAAGCATTTTCGCACCCTGTTCCTCGCTGGTGAGCGCTGCGACCCGCCGACGCTGCAATGGGCCGTGGAGAAGTTGCAAGTGCCGGTAATAGACCACTGGTGGCAGACCGAAACCGGCTGGGCCATCGCCGCCAACTGCCTGGGGCTGGAACACCTGCCGGTGAAACCCGGTTCCCCCGCATGCGCCGTGCCGGGCTACGACGTGCAGGTGCTGGGCGACGACAATCAGCCGCTGCCCGCCGGTGCCATCGGCCGCATCATGATCAAGCTGCCCCTGCCGCCCAGCTGCCTGTTGACATTGTGGGGCAATGACCAGCGCTACATCAGAGCCTATCTCTCGGCTGCACCGGGCTATTATCTCACCGGCGATGCCGGCTACCAGGACGAGGACGGCTACCTGTGGATCATGAGCCGGATCGATGACATCATTAACGTCTCCGGCCACCGTCTCTCCACCGGCGCCATGGAGGAGGTACTGGCCGCCCACCCCGATGTCGCCGAATGCGCGGTGATCGGCGTCACAGACGATCTCAAGGGCGAAGTACCACTCGGCCTGGTGGTGCTCAAGGCGGGGTTGGCGCGCGACGGCAAGGAAATCGAACAGGAACTCATCGCCCTGGTGCGTGAACGTATTGGCCCTGTGGCTTGCTTCCACCGCGCCCTGGTCGTCAAGCGCCTGCCCAAAACACGATCGGGCAAGATCCTGCGTGGAGTGATGCGCAAGATCGCCGATCATCAGGCCTATACCATGCCTGCTACCATTGATGACCCTGCGATCCTGAACGAGATCACAGTGGCCTTTGCGGCGACCGGGAAAACCCACTGATCGAGGCGGGTCAACACGTGGCAAACCTAGACATGCCGGCGTCCTGCTGTGCCGTTACCCCACAAACCGGTCGCCGGCGCGCCTCTCGCCTGCTGCACTGGGCCTGTGGCGTGGTGCTACTTGGTATGCATGCGACTGTCGCAGCCGACATCTACAAATACACCGATGTGGATGGTACCGTTACCTATAGCCAGACCAGACCCAACTCCGGAACCTACGACAAACTGGAGCCCAGCTGCCTGTTCAGCTACATCGGTTGTGAACTGTCCGGCTCCGACTGGAGCCGTGTGCCGCTTAATCACCATGATCATGTGTCGCCCATCCATCAGGCTGCAAAACGACACGGGCTGGAGCCTGCTCTGGTGCGCGCCGTCGTGCATGCCGAATCCAACTTCAACCACAAGGCGGTTTCCCGCGCCGGCGCCCAGGGCCTGATGCAGCTTATGCCCCGCACACAGCACGCATTGGGTGTGCGCGATCCCTTTGATATTCATGAGAACCTGGAAGGGGGCAGCCGCCTGCTGAAGGAGCTGATGAACCGCTACCGCAACAACATCCGCATGACTGCCGCCGCCTATAATGCCGGACCGGACGCCGTAGACCGCTACCACGGCATCCCGCCCTATGAGGAGACCCGCAACTACGTACGCCGTGTCACGCAGCTCTACGCCCGCTACAAGGACACTTTTTGAGGCGCATTTGGCCTACCGGTCCGCATGGCAAGCAATACCGGTTCACGTCAGCCCTGGCGCGCAACCGGGGGACGACGCAGCTCATCACCGCTATGTGCATGTCGCTGTGACAGGGCCATCTGTCAGGGAACCACGACGCTGACGCCCCGGCACTCATCCATGTCTGAAGCCGGGGTGTAATATTCAGCGCAATGCATGAGGGAGAGAGCGGAGGATACGTATCGTAATGTGATTCTACGCCTTGTCGCTGAAATCGAGGTCGGAGAGGATGCGATTGAGGCGTCCCTGCTCGCCACCCTCATGCGACAGGTCTGCATTCTTGTCATCGGCAGCCCGGCGCAGGAGTTCGATTTGCGCTATATAGTTGGCACTGCATTCACGCACCTTTTCCTGCAACATCTTCAAATGGAGGGCTATTTCATCCGGGCTGCGGACCCAGGTACGGATATACAGGGCGTCTTTCTCATCGATCGCCGCATCGTACTTCTGCTTCGATACCAGGCGATTGAACTCCTTGACCCAGTTATCCGGCGCCTTGTGGGACAGCTTGAAATACAGGTCAAGATACGGCTCTTTGCGGATAACCGGTGGTCGGTTCTCGTCAAGGCCCACGATGTAGATATCACTGATGCCTTCCATACCCCACCTCCTCTGCACAGTCACACGCGATATACGGCAACCCTGAGAAAGCATACGCCGATACCGTATCCAGTATATGACTATTCGAGGCAAATCCAGCCTGTGACGGGGTAGTGCTGGAAAGTGGGATAGTGCCCTATCACATACCGCGCATGGCGTGCAGCGTTCACGCGAGGCTGATCTTGCTGGTATCGATCTGGGCCGCCTCAACCGGTTCCGGCTCCTTCAACACCACGCCCGCCTCCGCCAGCGTCAGTGCACTGACGTCGATCTGTGGCGCCTCGACCGAGGTCGGCGGTACCAGCTGTACACCGACTTCGGCCATGGACAGACCATCAAGCCCGGCCTGGAATTCCGGCACCGGTTCGGGTTCAATAATGGTCTCCCCCACCGCCCCAAGGCTCAGGTGGGATGTTTCCACCTGCAGAGGCGGCACCTGTTCCGGCTCCTTGAGAAGCACCCCCGGCTCGGCCAGGGTTGCCTTCAACCCGGCGGCAGGAGTAGCGGCCGCCGCCGCTGCCTGAGGCGTGACGGCGGGTGACGGGGTGGCCGTCGCAGCCGGCCTCAGCGCTACGACCTGACATACCGCCCCCGCCTTCAGCAGCGCCTGCTGATATTTCTTTGCAGTGGCCTCATCGAGCCCCTTCTTGATGGTCACCGGCTTGCCGCTGAACATTGGCGCGACCTTGGCGATATCGACCTTGAACAATTGGGCGAAATTGGCCTTGACCTGATCTGCATTGGCCCCATCGACCAGTTGGCCGCTGAATGTCACTGCAAACGTGTTCTCGTTCATCGTATGCCTCACTCACCGCGGATGTTGCCCTAAAGACTAAGACCAAGTGATGGGTAGGTCAAAAACTCCGTACACGGCATAGGTAGGACTGCCCGCCGCCATGACCAGAAGATATGTCGGGTTGAACACCACTTCATACTTGAGTACTTTACTCTTGTATTGCGCATTTTTACCCGACAGCCCGAGGACGACAGCCACATGTTGGTATTGCCCAGCGGTAGAGTCATCGACATATCCACGGACCGGTCCAAATACCACGCACTGCGGCACCCGGGCGTGGGCCCGGCTTCACCCCATCGGGCCCTGTACGTACTGGTGGATGTCGTCTACCGCTACCGTGACGACGGCGGTACACCAAGGCGTGGCTGGACCGAATATGACTACGAATTTTCCGGCTACACGCTGGAGAACGTCCGTGGTGCCGCCGACTGGGCGGACGCCGACAAGGCGAGCCTCGAACGCTGGATACGGCAGGATGACCAACAGCGCGTAATCGAAACGGCACGCCGCCGCCTCATCGACAACCAGCCACAGATTTCGACCAAACTCTACTCCGCCCCCCGGCACCTGTTCAGCCTGCTGCGCACACGCCTGCAAACCCTGCCGCAGCCCCGCGCCACCGCCGCACAATGGCACGCCACCCTCGCAAACATGATGCAGCATGGGGTGTGCCGTGAAGAAATCCAGTGGTCCGGTATACATGCCTATCTGCAACAACAGGCGGCGGAGACAGTAGTCAGCAAGACACAACTGCTCAAACAACTGAACTTCAGACATGTCCGCCTCGAACTCAGCACCGAGCAGATCTGGGGCGCCGACGGTGGCCTAAATTTCTGCGAAATGGCTCGACGCATGCCACATCAGGTGGTATACCGCGCCGCATTGAAACTCGACGCTGGCTGTCTGTGCATCCAACGCTATGTGGACAGCTGCTACAACTACCGTGTCGGTGTGGTGAAGACCCTGCAGAACAACCATCACATGGCACTGAACAAATACTGGTTTGCCCTCGATCCCTATGGCCGCGCCGTTCCCAACCGTGACGCCTCCCTCGCGCATAACCCCCTATTTTTCGGCAGTAGCCTTGATGCCAAACTCGCTGCTGATCGCCACGCACGGGAACACTTCGATATTCGTAGCGGTGCCAGCCCCCATACCCGCTTCGACCACCTGACGCTGTTCGGCGGTCACGACTACCGCGAATGGCTGGTCTGCCTGCCCGACCATCAGCGAGTGTTTTTCGGCGCACACTTCTACGATCACAATGTGTTGGCCCACATTCGCACCACCACCCGCACCGACATCACCGGCCGCAAGTTGCTGTTCATTGAGGAACTGCAGAGTGACTGGCACCAATCCGGCAAACGTGATGGCTACGATACCAGCGCCTGGGGTCAGGTCGCCAATGCACCGTTCAAGAAGGAGTGGCCCGCTCTCGCCGCCAAGCTGATGTTGATCCACGCCAGCGAAAACGGCTTTGCCGGCATTGCCTGGCCCATGGGGAATATTCAGGAACTGCGCTACGGGTACCCACTACCCACCATCAGATATTACTATGATCGGGCGCTCCCCCAGATATTGAATCGTCTCGGCAAGACATTCGATTGCCAGGTGGACATCACCCACATCAATACTCGCGATCCCTGGCTCAACATCAAAAAACACCAGGATAAATGGCGCGTCGCCGACGGCCAGGGAAAATTCCAGACCCGCGCCAAATACCGTAACCGCGATGAAGCCATGGCCGTAATTTCCCTCCACTGCCGCGCCATTGAGTTGCCGGTCCCGGCGTTCTTCATCAGCGACGCGTTGCGGCGACAGATTGCCGAGAAGGGATTGCCGTTGTTTGGGACAACCCTCTAAAGCGCCAGCCGCGCAACAACGAAAAGTCGCTCATGATGTCGGTCGCGTCCCCCCCGGCTCCCCTTAAGCGATCTGCTGGCCAGTAGCTATGCCTGCGCGCTATGCTAGCGGGCAACCACGCCGAGTGCGAATGAGGCCCCGAGCCCGTGAACATCATTACCTACCAACTGAAGCTTGAAGACGGGCGTTCCTACGCCTTCGAGATCGACATCGACCGGCCGACAGAAAATCTGAGCGCCGAAATCCGCCACCACGCCGCATGGACAGAGCTGGCAAACAACCGCTGCAGCAATTGCCCCCACGACCCTGCAGCCACTCACTACTGCCCGGCTGCCATCGATATTGAGGAGATCGCCGAACAATTCGTGCAGACACTCCCCCCGGTGTCAGGATAGTTGTCGCGTCTCCGGAGTTGGTTAAGGCATAGACCGGGGGCGGAAAGAAGTGAGCAATGAGTCGTTATTCCGGAGAGAGAAAAGAGGCCGTAGTAAAGAAGCTA
>Ga0172382_10001874_pt1 | contig 36413 bp, 34 predicted proteins | sample Leawel138RmetaG_FD_122245 | JGI IMG/M metagenome (GOLD analysis project Ga0172382, IMG submission 122245) | Leachate microbial communities from a municipal landfill in Southern Ontario, Canada - Leachate well 138R metaG | ecosystem: Engineered > Solid waste > Landfill > Unclassified | place... | reverse complement strand
TTGGCAGGAACAAAAGAATCTCCGGGAGAGACCATTATTTATGAAGGTAGAAAATATAAATCCTACAGGGGAATGGGTTCTGTGGAAGCCATGCAGGAAGGTTCAAAAGACCGCTACTTTCAGGATGTGGAAGACGATATCAAAAAATTGGTTCCGGAAGGAATCGTAGGTAGAGTACCTTATAAAGGAGAACTCAACGAAAGTATGCTTCAGTTTATCGGAGGGCTTCGAGCCGGAATGGGATATTGTGGAGCAAAAGACATCGAAACCCTGCAAAAAACCGGACGTTTTGTGAAAATCACCTCGAGTGGCATTCACGAAAGTCATCCTCACGATGTAACCATCACCAAAGAAGCCCCGAATTATTCGAGATAATTCAGGTTTCAGGTTTTCAATAAAAAATCCCTTACTCTGAGCAGGTAAGGGATTTTTTAGTTTTTTACTCTTCAAATTCGATTTTTTTGGTCGTTTTGATCTTTGCAATCAGATAGGGTTGTGTGAAAGCCATGGTTACGTTTCCGTCAGGATAGGATTTTTTGACTTTGACAATTACTTTGCTGCCTTCTTGTCTCACTTCCTCAATTCCAATAGCATAACCGCCTGTGTTTTTTTCGCCCATAAAAAGTGCTACTACCTTGTTTTTGGCAAAATCAACATCGGGAACGAGTTCGTCCTGAACCAAAGTGTATAGCTTTTTTAAATCAGCAGGATTGTCAATCACTTCAAAAGATTCTTTCTTTTTGCCCATATAGGCAGAATCGGTCAAGACCTGATAAGAAATGGTTTTGGATGTTTTTGTAGCATTACAAGAAAACAAAATCAATACAGATAATAAGGCTGTGAGTTTTTTCATAAGTAGTTGTTTTGGTTTCAAAAATACAAAATTTATATCAACGATTGTAGAGTAAATCTTTTAAAAGACTTTGCCAAACGGATTTTGTTTATTTAAACATTTACATTAACACAAGTCATTAAATATATTAATGTTACATAATATTTAACATCTCTATTACAATTCTCTGAAATGAACTTAATTTGTAGTTCAGCCCCTTCTATGTCAATTATTCTTTTTAAACTTACATTAGCAATGAGCTCATTATTCCAAAATACTTTAGAATAAATTTTAGGATATATAAAATATAAAGGATTGTCTATAATTTTTATTTCATTCTCTCCAACCTTAAATTTTGAATAAACAAGGATAAGTAGAACTCAATACTTTTATAGTACTTTCTAAGTCCTGAAACAATATTTTAATTATCAAAAATGAATTGGTTACAACAGCTATTTTTTTATCTTTTTCAAAAATCTCACCTGTAACTTTGAACCCGAAATATAATTTTCTATTTAATACGAAAAGAGTTTCATCATCTTCATATACCGATATACTACCTATATTACTTATGGGAACTTTTATATAAATCATTTCTTACCCAAATTTAGTTAAATTCTAAACCTAAACGAACTTTAGGCTTTCTACAAAGCCTTTCTGATTTTACGGGTTTCAAACTTTTCCAAAGTTTTGAACTTTGGAAAAGTTGGTTGGCTGCTTGTAAAACATCCCGCTTTTTAAAGCTTACTCACCTTGAGGTTTTATGTTGTTTTTCTATAGTAATAGAAGGGCTCCTATTACATATCACTCTTTGATTTTATCAAGATATTTAACTCATTGGGAAGATTAAATAATCCTTAATTTTTATATTCGTAAGTTACATTATAATTTTTAACATAACCCGCATCATCAATCACTACTACCGAAGCAGAAGTAGGGTATTTATCTTCTCCGTAAGTGTAATTTACGTTTATTGACCCCACTTCTTGATTGTCTTCATCTTTTATTAAAGCTCCTGTTGGGTTATTTACAGGTAAAAGTAGTTTTGCCATAATAATTTCCGGACTTGCTGCAGGGTTGTGATTAAAATTCAATCGAGTATCATTTAAAACCTTGATGATTCCCGCTGCATCTAAAGTGTAATAAAAAGTAAAAGGCTTGTCATCATAGGTCAAGTGAGCCGTATGTGTTATTCTATCGCCCCAATAATCATACTCATAGAGTTCAATAACCGTAGGATTACCGTTGTTGTCATTTTGCAGAACATCTCCAATTTCATAAGCATCGTGGATAGTTCCCAAGACTTCATCAGTCAGAAGATTACTTCCTCCCCCTGAGATTTTGTTCAGATTTCCGTTTTGATCATACGTAAAATATTTTGCACTCTCTCCGTCAGTTGCAGAAATAACCTTTCCGTTACTGTCATAACTTACCGTACTTATGTTTTGTTCACTTTCTCCATAAGTTGTAATTTTTGTAATATATCGCTTAGATACATCCCCGTTTGTTTCTTCAAAACCATCATCTTCACTACAAGAAATCATGGTCGCTCCAAGAGCCAAAAACAAAAATAATTTTAATTGATTCATAGTTTAACAAAATTTAATTGATTAGTGGGAACAAATATACATAAAAATCAAATTGAGATGAAAAAAGAATTACTTTAGTTTAAATCACGAGTCAGATAGGTCTTTCCCTATATTTTACTTTTTTTTAAGAAGTGATTGAAATTGGTTTTGTATCTTTGAACGCTATGAATGAAATGACACTACAACAAGCCTCAATGCCCGGAATCATCAGAACGATACTCATTATCGTTGCTGTCTATTATGCTATGAAATTTCTATTTCGTTTGCTGGCTCCTATACTGATGCGAAAACTGGTTCAAAAAGCAGAACAAAACTTCCGTCAGGCAAGCGGTCAACACTATTCGGGGCAGCAGCAATATCAGAATCCTCAAAAACCAACTTCATCTAAATCAGAAAATCCACGTTCGACCAAAAAAGTAGGCGAATATATTGATTATGAAGAAATTGAATAAACATTTTCTTTGGCTATGATTATAAAAACCGCTTGGAAGAATATTTGGTTCAAACCCCTAAACACTGCTCTTAGCATTATTTTGCTAACGGCAAGTGTGGCGATTATTTCGCTTTTGATGCTGTTGCAACAGCAGTTTGAAAACAAATTCTCTAAGAATATCGAAGGGGTTGATTTGGTTATGGGAGCCAAAGGCAGTCCGTTGCAACTCATCCTTTCATCGGTTTATCAGCTCGATGCTCCTCCGGGAAACATCAACTACAAAGAAGCAGAAGTCTGGATGAAGCATCCGTTTGTGGAAACAGCCATTCCGCTTGCTTTTGGAGACAATTACTTAGGTTATAAAATCGTAGGGACAACTCCCGATTACATCACCAAATTTGACGGAACTTTCGCTCAAGGCGAAGGTTTTAAAGAAGATTTTCAGGTGGTAGTTGGTGCTAAAATTGCTCAAAACCTCAATCTGAAAATCGGAGACGAATTTTTCGGAACTCACGGAGACAGCAAAGAAAGTGAACACGTTCACGAGAATCATCCTTATACGATTATGGGAATTTTAGCCCCAACCGATAAAGTAATTGACAACCTGATTCTTTGCTCCGTAGGAAGTGTTTGGGGTGTTCATGAAGAACACAATCATGACGACCACGAGCATGAAGAAGAGCACCATCATCACGAAGGTGAAAGTCACGACCATGACCACGACCATTCAGACAGCAGAGAAATTACAGCCGTTTTGCTGAAAATAAAAAACAAAATGGCTTTTGTTTCCTGGCCACGACTCATTCCGCAAAACACGAATATGCAGGTGGCTTCACCGGCTATTGAAATCAACCGATTGTTTACCCTATTCGGTTTCGGGCTCGATGCTTTGCAATATCTGGCATACGGAATTATGCTTATTTCCGGAATTAGTATTTTTATCGCTCTTTACAACACCTTGAAAGAACGAAAATATGAATTTGCGCTAATGCGAATAAGCGGAGCCGGAAGAGGGCAGCTATTAGGACTTGTGCTTTTTGAAAGCCTGCTTTTGTGTGTGGTTGGGTTTATACTTGGTACGGTTGTTGGAAGAATCGGCTTGTGGCTGATTTCTGATTCCACAGCAGAAGAATACAAAATGGAGTTCAATCCGTTTGTGTTTTTGTGGGATAAAGAAGGATTTTTATTCTTAATCACTATTTTTGTCGGAATTATAGCAGCACTCATTCCTGCTATCAAAGCCTATAAATTGAATATTTCTAAAACACTGAACAATGCGTAGAATTTATTGGGTTTTCATCCTGATTTTCGGACTCTTTATTACTTTGGAACTCGCTTTTGTTCCAACAAAAAAAGCAGCTTTTACTTCAACCAAAGTAACACATCAAGCTGATTCTCAGATTCAACATTCGGGTTTTTTAAACTTGGACAACTTTAGCTCTGAAGAAAATTTCGTTGTAAACGACACCATGACCTGGAGCCTTTTGGGAAAAATAAAATACGAAAACAAACCCCACAAAGACTATCCTGACGGAGTGATGTTTCCGGTTATTAACGACCAACTCAAAGGAAAAAAAGGAAAAAGAATCGTTATTAGCGGTTTTATTATCCCGATTGATAACGAAACCTATGCTTTGAGCAAAAACGTGTTTGCTGCTTGTTTCTTTTGCGGGCAGGCAGGCCCTGAAACCATTATGGGAATCCAATTCAAAGACCTTAAAAAACGTTTGAAAACCGACCAATACGTAACTCTGGTAGGCACATTTCGTTATAACGACAATGACGTTGAAGACTGGATTTATCACATTGACAATGCTGTAATTGTTAAAGGAGGCTGATTTTCTACGACACATTATTATGAAAAAACTCCTTTATATAGCACTACTTTTTCCGTTTTTTAGCTTCGGTCAAAAAACCACAGAAATCAAGGTTATCAATTCCGATTTCATGGATATCAACCAAACGGAAATGCCTGATGCTGTGCTTTATACAGGAAATGTAAAAGCTCAACACGAAGGAGCCATATTATATTGCAACAAAGCCTATCTCTTTACGAAAACCAATGAAATCAAAGTTTTCGGAAACGTACAAATCCAACAAGGCGATACACTTTTTTTAGATAGCAAATACGGAGAATATAACGGAAATACCCGAATTGCTCTGGCTTCGGGAAATGTGGTTATGAGAGACCCGGAGATGACGCTCACTACCGAGTTGATTCATTTTGACCGAAACACTCAACAAGCCTATTACAACAATCACGGAACTATCATCAATGGAGAAAATACCCTGAAAAGTATCTCCGGTAGGTATTTCGCCTCAGAAAAACTATTCAAATTCCGAAATGCTGTCGAAGTTACCAATCCTGATTACGTCATCAACACCAATTATTTAGATTATTATACGGATTCCGGTTTGGCATATCTGACGGATGCTTCGACCATCAAAAGTGAAGATACGTTTATCTATACCGAAAAGGGATTTTATGATACGAAAAACAACTTTTCCCATCTGACGAAAAACTCTCATATCATTTACGACAACAGGCGAATTGAAGGCGACAGCATTTATTACGACCGAAAAACGGAATTTGCCTCTGCTACCAACAACATCAAAATCACTGATAGCATCAACAAATTTGTAGCTCGGGGAAATTACGGAGAAGTTTACAGGCTTCAGGATTCGTTAATGCTCACAAAAAAAGCCCTGCTGATTACCGAAAGTGAAGAAAGCGATTCGCTTTATATGAATGCCCAACGTATTATAATTACCGGAAAACAAGGAGAACGTATCATCAGAGCTTACAAAAATGCCCGATTTTATAAAACCGATATGAGCGGAAAATGTGATTCGCTGCATTCCAACGAAATCACAGGCATCACACAACTCATCGGGAAACCGGTTTTATGGAATGGAGAAAGCCAGATGACAGGTGATTTGATGCATTTGATTTCCAATAAAGAAACTCAGAAATTGGATTCGCTTAAAGTAATGAATAATGTGTTTTTGGTCGAAAAAGACACGTTGGGTACAGGATTTAATCAGGTGAAAGGGCAAAACCTGTTCGGAAGATTTAATGACGGGAAACTGGCTGAGGTCGATATTATCAAAAATACCGAAATGATTTATTATGTCTATGATTCCGGGAACGAATTATATGGCATTGACAAAAACACCAGCAGTAAAATCAACCTTACTTTTGATGAAGATAGCAAGATAGAAAACATTACCTTTTTTGACTCCCCAAAAGGAGAAACCTATCCTGAAAATCAACTCCCTGAAAATGCCCGAAAACTACGAGGTTTCATTTGGAGAGGTGACGAACGCATACTTTCAAAAGACGATGTAATTCCGCCTGACGAAGTAGAAGAAAAAACAGAATAAAAAAAGCCCGAAATTTTCGGGCTTTTTGTTGAAATCATTCAAAATCTAACTTATAAACACTGTTGGTTTTGATGTCGTCATAGGAGCTGAAACTCACCTCCAAATCTTTCACATAACCTGAATTGAGTTCATATACCCAACCGTGAACGGCAAGTTCCTGTCCGTTTTTCCAGGCAGATTGCACAATGGAGGTAAAAGCCAGATTGAGCACCTGATATTTCACATTAAACTCCACAAGTCTGTCAAAGCGTTCTTTTTCGTCTTCGATAGCTTCCAGTTCCCTTTTGCGGAGGCGATAAATGTCTTTAATATGACGAATCCAGTTGTCTAAAATTCCAATCGAGCTGCTTCCCATAGCTGTTTTCACACCTCCGCAACCGTAATGTCCGCAAACAATTATATGCTTTATTTTCAACACATTAACTGCATAATCGAGCACACTTAGCATATTCATATCTGAATGCACAACCAGATTGGCAATATTCCGATGTACGAATACTTCACCCGGTTTGGCTCCGATCACTTCGTTGGCAGGTATGCGACTGTCTGAACAGCCTATCCAGAGCAAAGGCGGAGTTTGTGTATCGGTTAATTTATTAAAAAAATCAGGGTCTAATTTTAGACTGTCTTCGACCCATTTTTTGTTGTTGTCTAATATTTTTTTATAAAAATCTATCATGATTGTTTGGGTTTTAATGGTTGTCTTTTTTGGTTTTCGTTTTCTTGGTTTTCGGAATTTTGATTTCGTTTCCCTCAGCATCCACAGCTTTTATTTCTGTAATTACCTGACTCGAAGTCTTGTGTCTTTCCCTGTGTTTCATCAGCAAATTGTGTTCGATAGAGACTTTTCGGATATCGGTTTCGGTATTTGCCAAATCATATTCTCCTTTGAATCCGATAAGGGTAACATCAACATTTCTGAGCGGCGCCCTGATGTCTCTGAACTCCCTGATGCTGTCCAGAATATCGTGAGCAATATAGACCGTATCGGAAGCATTGATAATCACTTTTGAATTTTCCGGAATGGCATCGAGGGTAAAAAGAATCGCAGCTTTGTTCAAAAACGAGACTTCCTGAGCCAGATGGATATGAATAATATCTCCGTCTTCGTATTCTTCTTTACGAAAATAATAGGCTCTTTTCATATTCCCTCTCAGAATCGCAAATATACTGATTATCATTCCCAATGCAACTCCGATGAGCAAATCGGTAAAAACTACTGCTGCAACCGTTATGATAAAGGGTGTAAACTGATATTTTCCCCTTTTGAAAAAGTGTCTGAAAACGGCAGGTTTTGCCAGTTTGTAACCAATAACCAAAAGGATAGCAGCCAGAGTAGCCAACGGAATTTTATTGAGAACAAACGGAATCGAAAGTACACTCACCAAAAGCAAAATTCCGTGAATGATAGCAGACATCTTGGTTTTTGCTCCTGCATTGGCATTGGTAGAAGAGCGAACCACTACCGAAGTCATTGGCAAACCTCCCAAAAGCGAACTCACCAAATTTCCCGTTCCCTGAGCTTTGAGCTCCAGATTGGTATCCGTCAGTCGTTTTTGAGGGTCTAATCTATCGGAGGCTTCAATACACAAAAGCGTTTCGATAGAAGCCACAATGGCAATAGTGAAAGCTACAATCCAGACTTCTTTATTGAGAAAACTCGAAAAGTTTAATCCGCCTGAAAAGTTCAGAAAATCGGGCAGGATGAAAATCGCTTTAAATTCATCGAAATTCCCTACCACAGGCAACTCTACCAAATAGTTTGACGAAGTAACCGCAAACGAACTTCCCGTAGCAATGAAAACCTCATTCAAAAGAGTTCCGATAATTACGGCTACCAAAGCACTCGGTAAAAGTTTTATTTTTTTGAGAAAATCAATTTTATCCCAAACCAGAATAATCGTAAGCGAAACCACTGCAATAAGCAGTACTCCGGGTTGAATTTGAGTGAAAGCTGCTGCAATATCTGAAAATATGGCAAATCCGCTGCCTACTTCGACATCAGAACCCAAAGCTTTCGGGATTTGTTTCAGAAATATGATGATTCCGATTCCCGCCAGCATTCCTTCGATTACGTTATTGGGAAAATAGTTGGAAATGGCTCCTGCTTTGAGAAAACCAAGAATTAACTGTATAATTCCTGCTAAGAAAGCAGCCGTAAGGAAAACTTCAAACGAACCCAACGACAAAATAGCAGAAAGCACAATAGCCGTCAGCCCTGCTGCAGGCCCTGAAACCGAGATGTGAGAATTGGATAAATACCCGACGACTATCCCTCCGATTATTCCTGTTATAATTCCGGAAAACAAAGGTGCTCCCGAAGCCATGGCAATGCCCAGACACAAGGGAAGAGCCACCAAAAAGACGACCAAGCCCGAAGAAAAATCATACTTCAGACTTGAAAAATAATTTATTTTTTTTGACATTTTTGAAAATAATTTAGTGTAAACAATATGTTGTGTGTATCGATTAAAAAATCAATACGACAAGCCCTGTCTTAGCCTAAAATCGCTAAAACCGGAAAGCTCATAAACCGCATTTCGGTTATGAGATTACACCAAATTATTTTCAGGAGGAGGGGAAAACACTTCCCGCAAGGTATTGTTGTGTGTGAGAAGAAATTCGGTAGGTATTTTTACGTAAAACCTATCGGAAAGGCTAAAGTCGATTTCGATAATCTTAGGAATAATTTTAAGTTTGTCAGCACTGTGGTCATGCACTTCTTCTTCCTCTGCCAAGGTATAGGCATAGGAAACATCTATATCGTTATACAGGCTGCTCAAGATAGTGGGAGCAGCCGTAAACGACATAAATAATAACAATAAAAAAAGTGCTTTAACCTTCATTTACAGATATTTAAACAGCTTCTTCCAACCAGGCTTTCATCATCCAAACGGTTTTTTCCTGTTCGGAGATAAAATCACTCATCATAGCATTGGTTCCTTCATCGTTTGCTTCGTCTGATTTGTCGAGAATGACTCTTTCGATTTTTAGAAGTTCGGTAATCATATCCACAATAAGCGAAACGGCTTCTTCGTCTTTGGAAATATTTTTGCCCACCTGCACTTTATTGTTTTTCAGATAGTCTTCAAAAGTATGAAGCGGATGCCCTCCCAAGGTAAGGATTCGCTCAGCAATCATATCAATTTTCACCTGAGCATCGTTATAAAGTTCTTCAAATTTAAGGTGAAGCTCAAAGAATTTTCTTCCTCTGATGTTCCAATGTAAACCTCTCAGACTTTGATAATATACCTGAAAATTAGACAATAACACATTCAAATGTTCTGCCATTTCTTTAGAATCCTGAACCGATAACCCGATACTGTTTATTTTTCTTTTTGCCATAACTTTATTTTTTTTAAGGTTTTATAAGAATCGGAAAGCCTTGTGGTTTTGCTGCTTTCCGTTTGTCTAAATCCTTACAAATTTAAGGAATAATCCCGATAGAATCAATCTCATTTAGATTATTTTAGGGTTTTATTTTGCTTTCAAACAGTAACATGTTCCTCTAACAAGATTACAAAAAAATCCTGCCATTTCTGACAGGATTTTAATTTTACATCATATTCTCAAGGCTATTAAACAACAACCCACTCCCCTGTTTTAAGCATACTTTCTGCTTTTTTAAACTTCATGGTTTCGGTTTTGCCGCTCATAATGTGTTTTATGGTAACGGTATCATTACGGTTGATTTTCGGAGTTTCTCTCACGATGGTTTCCGTAACCTGTGGTTTTTGGGTTTGCCCTGCCTGTTGGGCTTGTTGTCTGGCTTGCTCGGTATTGGGGATTTCATCTTTATTGGTCTGATAATCCTCTTTCGGGCGTTGCACTTGTTTTGCTTCCTGAATATTCGGCTGAGCCTGAACCGGCAAATCAGCTTTGAACAGGAACGAAATCACATCTTTATTGATGGCATCTACCGTTTTTTTGAAAAGCTCAAATGCCTCAAACTTATAAATCAAAAGCGGGTCTTTCTGTTCGTGAACAGCCAGCTGAACCGATTGTTTCAGTTCGTCCATTTTACGTAAGTGCTTTTTCCAGGCCTCATCAACAATAGCCAAAGTGATGTTTTTCTCGAAATCGTTGATGAGCTGTTTTCCTTCAGATTCGTAGGCTTTTTTCAGGTCTGTAACCACGTTGAGTGATTTTATTCCGTCTGTGAAAGGCACTACGATTCTTTCGTATTTATTTTCAGGATTTTCGAATACATTTTTGATAATCGGGAAAGCCTCTCTGGCCGAACGTTCGTTCTTTTCGTTGTAGTAAGCATAGGCTGCTTTATAGACTTTTCCTGCAATTTCAAGTTCTGAAAGCTTTTTGAATTCGCTTTGGCTAACCGGAGATTCGATAGAAAAATAACGAATCAGTTCAAATTCAAAATTCTTGAAATCGTCATTGAGTTTGTTGTTTTGCGTTACCAATTCGGCTGCATCATAGAGCATATTGGCAATATCCACTTTGAGGCGTTCGCCTTTGAGAGCATTACGTCTTCTTTTGTAGATTACCTCCCGTTGGGCATTCATCACGTCATCATATTCCAACAATCGTTTACGAACTCCGAAGTTGTTTTCTTCTACTTTTTTCTGAGCTCTTTCGATGGATTTGGTCATCATCGAATGCTGAATCACCTCTCCTTCTTTCAAGCCCATTCTGTCCATCACTTTGGCAATTCTTTCCGAACCAAAAAGTCGCATCAGGTTGTCTTCCAGAGACACGTAGAATTGCGAACTTCCCGGGTCTCCCTGACGACCGGCACGACCACGAAGCTGTCTGTCAACCCGTCTGGAATCGTGTCTTTCTGTACCGATAATTGCCAAACCACCTGCTTTTTTCACTTCGTCAGAAAGCTTGATATCGGTTCCACGACCTGCCATATTGGTAGCAATGGTTACGACTCCCGGTTTCCCTGCCTGCTCAACAATCTCCGCCTCTTTTTTGTGCATTTTGGCATTCAACACATTGTGTTCGATACCTCTCATTTTCAAAGCACGGCTTAATAATTCGGAAATTTCAACCGAAGTTGTCCCGATAAGCACCGGTCTTCCGGCTTTGGAAAGTTCTACTACATCTTCGATAACGGCATTATATTTTTCACGTACAGAACGGTAAATTAAGTCCTGTTTGTCTTGTCTGGCAATAGGTCTGTTGGTTGGGATTTCGACTACATCGAGTTTATAGATTTCCCAGAATTCGCCTGCTTCGGTAATAGCCGTTCCGGTCATCCCTGCCAGTTTGCTATACATACGGAAATAATTCTGCAACGTAACGGTTGCAAAAGTCTGGGTAGCTGCTTCGATTTTCACGTTTTCTTTGGCCTCGATGGCTTGGTGAAGACCGTCTGAATAACGTCTTCCTTCCATAATACGTCCGGTTTGTTCATCTACGATTTTAACCTGACCGTCCATCACCACATATTCCGTATCTTTTTCAAAAACCGTATAAGCTTTCAAAAGCTGACTCAACGTATGGATACGTTCGCTTTTTATGCTAAAATCCTGAAATAGTTTTTCTTTTTCTTCGGCTTCAGCATCTTTAGCCAAACCTTTTTTCTCGATATTGGCAATTTCTGTCCCGATATCGGGAAGTACAAAAAAGTCATCAGAAGTATCGTGAGACAGGTATTTGATTCCGTTGTCTGTAAGCTCTACCTGGTTATTTTTTTCTTCCACCACAAAATATAAAGCCTCATCAACTTTTGGCATTTCACGGTTGTTGTCTGCCATATAGTGGTTTTCGGTTTTCTGAAGGATTTGTTTTACGCCTTCTTCGCTCAAAAACTTGATAAGGGCTTTGTTTTTTGGCAAACCTCTATGAACTCTCAAAAGCAAGAAACCTCCGTCTTTGGTGTTTCCTTCTTTGATGAGCTTTTTGGCTTCTGCCAAAACTCCGGTAAGCATTTGCCGTTGCAGGCTCACCAGATTTTCGATTTTCGGTTTGAGTTCGTTAAATTCGTGTCGGTCTCCCTGAGGCACCGGTCCTGAAATAATAAGCGGAGTTCGGGCATCGTCAACCAAAACCGAATCGACCTCATCGACAATCGCATAATTGTGTTTTCGCTGCACCAAATCTTCGGGAGTGTGAGCCATATTGTCTCTGAGGTAATCAAAACCGAATTCGTTGTTGGTTCCGTAAGTGATATCGGCTTCGTAGGCTTTTCTTCTTTGCGGAGAGTTGGGTTGGTGATTATCAATACAATCTACTGTTAATCCGTGAAATTCAAAAAGCGGGGCTTTCCAGGTGCTGTCACGTTTTGCCAAATAATCGTTTACGGTTACTAAGTGCACACCATTCCCGGTAAGGGCATTCAGATAAAGCGGAAGAGTAGCTACTAAAGTTTTACCTTCTCCGGTTTGCATTTCGGAGATTTTACCCTGATGCAATACAATCCCTCCGATGAGCTGTACGTCATAGTGAATCATATCCCAAGTGATGGGTTTTCCGGCTGCATTCCACGAATTTGCCCAAACGGCTTTGTCACCTTCGATAGTAATATATGGTTTTACACCCGAAAATTCAATATCTTTTGGAGTGGCAGTCACCTCAACCGAAGTATTCTCTTTGAAACGTCTTGCCGTTTCTTTTATCACCGCAAAAGCCTCCGGGAGAATTTCGTTAAGTGCTTTTTCAGACAACTCATACGCTTCTTTTTCTAAGGCATCAATAGCCAAATAGAGGTCTTCTCTTTGGTCGATGTCCTGAGTTTGTTCTGCCTGAAGCCTTTTTTGAGCAATAGCATCATCTTTAACGGCTCTTGCCTGCTGGATTTTTTCTTTAAAATAGGTAGTTTTTGCCCTAAGCTGATCATTAGACAGTGCTTTCAGACCTTCTTCAAAAGATTTGATTTTTTCTACAAGGGGTCTAATTTCCTGTAAATCTTGTTTGGATTTGTCTCCAACAAAAATTTTTAGTAAACTGTTTATAAAATTCATTGATAAATAATATGTGTTTTTAGAAACATTGATAATACAAAAAAGTCTCTTAAAGAGACTTTTTTTGTGATTGATTTTAAATTTCAGTACTCATCCTCGTTCCAAAGATAGTCTTCGTCTGTCGGGAAATCTGACCAGATTTCCTCCATAGACTCATACACTTCTCCCTCATCTTCAATAGATTGCAGGTTTTCTACAACCTCCAGAGGAGCTCCTGTTCTGATAGCATAATCAATAAGCTCATCTTTAGTAGCCGGCCAAGGTGCATCGCTAAGATAGGATGCTAATTCTAACGTCCAATACATATCTTTGTAAAGTTTTAATTTTCTGCAAAAATATATGTTATACTCAAAAAGTCAAGTTAAATTCCATTTATTTTTATAAGAACGTAATTTATTGTTATAACAAGGTGTTTTCTAAAGCGGTCTATTGCCCGAAAACATTGACAAAATCTACTCCTTTCTCGGAATCCATTTTACTTCGTCAACATGGAGCTCAGCGGTCAATTTTCGTGCCAACATAAAGAGGTAGTCAGAAAGTCGGTTTAAATATTTTAAAACCAGTTCGTCTATGGGTTCGACTTCATTTAACTGAGATGCCAGTCGCTCTGCCCTACGGCAAACACAGCGTGCTATATGACAATATGACACGGTGGGATGTCCTCCGGGCAGAATAAAATGTGTCATTTGTGGCAAAACCGAATCAATGCTGTCAATTTCATTTTCTAACACCGCTATGTCTTCTTCTGAAATCCACATGATATTCAGACGTTGTTTCCCGCTTTTCAGAACTTCTTTATCGGGTGCGGTAGCCAGAATAGCTCCCAAGACAAACAACCTGTCCTGAATTTCGATAAGTAGATTTTTATGATGTTGGTTAATGTCCTGGTCACGAATAAGTCCGATGTGGGCATTCAGCTCATCTAAGGTTCCGTAACTCTCAATTCTGATATGGTGTTTAGGAACCCGGGTTCCTCCAAAAAGAGCCGTAGTACCTTTGTCTCCTGTTTTTGTATATACTTTCATTTTTGAGTGTTGAGTTTTAAATTATGAGTTTTGAGTTTCAGGTTTTTAACTTTGAATCTGAAACAAAATTAACTTTGCCTCAATCAAGTTTGCTGGATTATTTGGGTCTTTTACTTGAACGTTTTGTATTGTCAAATTCGGATTTTCTAAAGTCTCAATTTTGGTTTTACTTTCTATTGGAAAACTATCATATTTTGAGGTCGGAATTATGGAAACCACTTCAAAAGCGTTTGGTGATGCTGTATGCAAATAGTTAAAAACTCGTCTTGGATTTTGAATTTGCCACATTCCACGAATTCGTAAGTTTGTAATTCCCAATGGGTCAACTCTGTTTACACGTCCCAATTCATTTGTTTGTGCAAGTTCAACATTTGGAATTTCGTTAATTCCTTCTGTGATTTTCTGTTTGATGATTTGATATGTTTCGTGATTGGCTGCATAAATATTTCCGTAAACCATCCACAAAGATTTTATGCTGTCATCAGTTGTATGTCCAACACAATAAATCAAATCTTTTTCTGTCCAATTTTCACAAGTTCTACACGATTGTGTAATCATTGTACTGTTTGATTGAACAGTCGATTTTGGATAAGAACTATTTAAAGCTAAATCTGAATTTGCACTTTGGGTTTTCTTAACTTCAATAGCATCACCACCTTTTATCATAATGTCAGGTGGATGGTTTTGGTTGCCTAACCAAGAAAATTCTTCGTTGTATCTACGCATTTTTTCCAATTCATCTTCCGTCTGAATTGAATTTGTAAAAGCATCTTTGACAAAAGTTTCTAATGCCTCTCCAATATTATTAACTCTATTTCTTCCCGAATAATGACTTTTGATTGCATAAATCGGATTTTCTGCAATGTTCACAATCGCCTCTAAAATATTTGTCATATAGCTACAGTGTCGTTTAATAGAATTTTCACGTGATTATTAGCTTCGTTTTCGATGATTTGTGTCTTAATGCTTTCAGCAAGAAAATGAGCCAAGTTGATAGGAACTGCATTTCCAATCATTTTGTAACCTGCCGAAATGTTGTCGTAATGAAAAATAAAGTTGTCTGGAAAAGTTTGAATTCTCGCACATTCTCTAACACTTAATCTTCTATACAAATGTTCTTTCCCCGGAACAAAAACACGAATATTCTGCTCAATAAATTTCATTTTCGGTGCTTGTGGATGAATAGGGGCATGTCGTCCTCCTGCCTGAATAGTAAAAGATTGTTCATCCCAACTTCTTACACGATTTCTCGACATAAAAATAGTCGAAAACCCTCCCGTCATATATTCGTGATTCGGAATTGCACAATTATTTCCATTGGTTTTGTTGTTTGTTTTTGCTGGTAAAACGTTGTCTTTTAAATCCCAAACTGCATCTTGTAAAGTCAATTTTTTGAAATTCGGTTTTTGAAATTGATACGTAAAACCTAAGTCTTTTCGTATTCCTACAAAAATCACACGTTTTCTGTCTTGTGGCACATTGTAATCACAAGCATTTACCATTTCAAAAGAAAGTTCATAACCTATTCCTGCATTTCGGAACAACTCTTTGATGTTTTCCAAAGCATTTGAATGTCTATCAAGCAACATTCCACTTACGTTTTCAGCAAGGAAAAATTTTGGTTGTTTAGCTTCTAAAATTCTGATGAAATCGAAAAATAATTGCCCACGCTTATCTTCAATTCCTTTCATTGCACCTGCTTCACTCCAACTTTGACAAGGTGGTCCTCCGATAATTCCATCACATTCAGGTACATCGTCAGAAGGCACATCAACAATACTTCGTTTGTCTAAAATTGTATGAGGGTGATTTTTCTGATAGGTTTCCCAGATTTCCTTGTCATATTCGTTTGCCCAAACCACGTTGAAACCTGCATTTTGAAAACCAAGGTCAAGCCCACCTGCACCTGCAAAAAAAGATACTATATTCATATTCAATTCAATAATTTTATCTTTAAAGTCATAAAGATACAAAATTTTAATTCGGCAATTTATCTTTCAACAATCCGTAGAGGAAAGTTCCCAACAAGGCTCCGATAAGAATCAGAATTACCGGATAAAATCCTGCTCCGATAAGTACAAAAATAGGTCCCGGGCAAGTGCCTACCAAGCCCCAGCCCAGACCAAACAAGGTTCCGCCTATGATGTATCTTGCAAATCCTTTTTCTTTGGGTTCGATAGCAATGGGGTTGCCTGTAAAGTCTTTTATATTGTTTTTCTTGAAAAATTGTACGCCTATTGTTCCCACAACGACTGCTACTCCGATGATTCCGTACATGTGAAAAGACTGGAAGTGAAACATTTCGTAGATTCTGTACCACGAAACCGCTTCGGATTTCACCATGATAATTCCGAAAACAATTCCTACCAATAAAAATTTGAGATAATTCATAACATTAGAAAATTAAAGGTAAAAGAATCCAGGACATCACAAGTCCGCCTATAAAAAATCCGATAACGGCAATTAGCGAAGGTAGTTGCAGGTTGCTCAATCCTGAAATGGCATGACCCGAAGTGCACCCCCCCGCATAACGGGTTCCAAAACCGACTAAAATGCCTCCGATAAGCAAAATAGCTATTGTTTTCGGACTTTTCAGAGCCTCTTCTCCTGCCAAAACATCAGGGAGCAATTTCCCATTTGGAGCATCAATATTCATCGCCTGAAGTTCGGTTACGGTTTGCGGATTAAGGTTTACTCCGCTCCCGTCAGACAGGTAATGATACGCAATAAATCCGCCTATCATGGCTCCGAGAACGACTGTTAAGCTCCATTTTTGCTGCCTCCAATCGGGTTTAAAAAAATCAGCGAACTTTCCTGCTCCTCCCATTGAGCAAAGCGTTCTGAGGTTTGATGACATTCCGAAAGACTTTCCGAAATAAATTAAAAGCAGCATCACTACCGCTATCAAAAAGCCCGACACATACCAAGGCCAGGTTCCGTAAATTGATTCCATTTGTTTGATTTTATTAGGGTGTGGCAAAGGTACTCAAAATTAGTTTATGGTTTGAGGTTTCAAGTTCAAGGTTAAGTTCGTACTTTTGACGAAATTTTGATTGATGATTTAAGATTAACGATTTTTGATTTCAGATTTTCTGTTGATTGAAAGCTTTAAACCTTAAACTTTAAACCTTAAACAAATAAATGCTTTACCCTAAAATTCCATTGGCTCAAAGCCTGATTGAAATATTCCGACAAAAAAAAATCCGACATATTGTAATTTCTCCCGGTTCGAGAAATGCTCCGCTCACCATAGGTTTTGCCTCTCATCCTGAATTCACGTGTTATAGTGTGGCAGACGAACGTTCGGCTGGTTTTTTTGCCTTGGGAATTGCTCAGCAAATCCAGAAACCTGTGGCTGTGGTTTGCACTTCGGGTTCGGCACTTCTGAACTATTATCCGGCTTTGGCAGAAGCTTTTTATTCGCAGATTCCGTTTGTGGTGGTTTCGGCAGACCGACCTTTGTCAAAAATCGACATCGGAGACGGGCAAACCATTCGCCAGCAAAATGTGTTTGAAAATCATTCACTCTATAATGCAAATCTGACCGAAGAATCCTCAGCAGAAAACGACCGGAAAATCTGTGAAGCTCTGGATATTTCTATACTAAAAAAAGGACCCGTGCATATCAATGTTCCGTTTGAAGAGCCTTTGTATGATACGGTTTCGAAACTTTCGGCAGAACCGGAAATTTCAAATCTAAAAAATCTAAAAAATCTAAAAAATCTAAAAAATCTAAATAAAGCTTTGGATTTTTGGAATTCTTCAAAGAAAAAACTGATAGTGGTCGGGACGAGTTATCCTGATGAAATTTCGTCTGAATTTATCGAAAAACTGGCAAACGACCCTTCGGTTGTGGTGATGACCGAAACCACCTCAAACCTGCATCACCCTAAGTTTGTCAGCAAAATTGATGTTTTGATTACGACATTCTCCGAAGAAGATTTTAAAGCCTTACAACCCGATTTGTTGATTACTTTCGGAGGAATGGTGGTCTCGAAAAGAGTCAAAGCTTTTTTACGAAAGTATCAACCTGAGCAGCATTGGCATATCGACACTTTGAGGGCTTATGACACTTTTGGTTGTCTGACCGAGCATTTTCAAACAAGTCCGGATGATTTTTTTAGGGAAATTCTGCCCAAAACAACCGAAATTCAAAGCGATTACAGTGATTTTGTTCAGAAAATAAAACAAATCCGAAAAGAAAAATCATTGACTTTTTCCCAAACCGCTCCCTATTCTGATTTTTCTGTTTTTTACAAAATTGTGAAAGCCCTGCCCGATGCTATTCAGCTTCAGGTGAGCAATAGTGCGGCTATACGTTATTTGCAGTTATTTGACGTAAAACCCTCTGTAGAAGTATTTTGCAACCGAGGCACAAGCGGAATTGACGGAAGCACTTCAACGGCTGTGGGAGCTTCGGTAGTGGCTAAAAAACCTGTCATTCTGATTACCGGAGACGTCGGATTTTTCTATGACAGCAACGCTTTGTGGAACAATTATATTCCTGACACTTTTAAAATTATTGTCGTAAATAATTCGGGTGGAGGCATTTTCCGCATCCTGCCCGGACATCAGAAAACCGAGATTTTCCATACTTTTTTTGAAACCCAACATCAGCTCAATGCTGAGCATCTGGCAAAAATGTTTGATTTCAATTATTTTTATGCTCAAAACGAACTCGAAGTTCAGGTCGGGTTAGAGCAGTTTTTGGAATGCAGCAAAAAATGTATTTTGGAAATTAAAACTCCGACTCAGGTAAATGATGAAGTTTTGAAAGGGTTTTTCAGGAGTTTGAAGTAATTGATTTTCGCTTAAAGCGAAATAGCAACTTACTTTTTCTTTCCTTTAGCCACCAATTGATAGGAATGGTCAACGAGTTCTAAAATTAGCTTATCGGGAGCATCCCGGTTGAAAGCAACCGTATTCCAATGTTTTTTGTGCATGTGATAACCGGGCTGTACCGCTTCATATTCTAAGCGAAGTTCCAAAGCATAGTCAGGGTCACATTTCAAGTTTACGGAATGGTCACCTTCTTCCCATTTTTGTAAAGACGTGAGAGCAAACATTTTTCCGTTGACCTTGAAGACCAAAGTGTCTTTATCAAAAGGAAAATCTTCGGTTACGTTTTCTTTGGAAATGCAGTAGTTATAAAAATCTTCTATATTCATCGTGGGGATTTTAGTTCAAAGTTAGAATTTTATTTTTACCCATAAAAAAAAGAGCTTCAAAAATTTTGAAGCCCTTTCCTTATGAAAAAAGTTGTTTTATTACATCATTCCGGGCATTCCGCCTCCCATTGGCATTCCGCCTCCCGGATTTTCTTCTTTGATGTCCACCAAAGCACATTCGGTAGTCAGAATCATTCCTGCAACCGAAGCTGCATTCTCAAGAGCTACACGGGTAACTTTTTTAGGGTCGATGATTCCTGCTTTGAACATCTCTACATATTCATCTGTTTTGGCATTATAACCGAAGTCATTTTTACCTTCAGCTACTTTTGCCACAATTACAGAACCTTCTAAGCCTGCATTTTCAACAATCGTACGAAGTGGTGATTCCACAGCACGGGAAACAATCTGAATACCTGTTTTTTCGTCTGCATTTTCAGGTTTCAAATCAGCTAAAACTGCTTTTGCTCTGAGTAATGCTACTCCTCCACCTGCTACGATTCCCTCTTCTACAGCTGCACGGGTTGCGTGAAGTGCATCATCAACTCGGTCTTTTTTCTCTTTCATTTCAACCTCCGAAGCTGCTCCAACATACAATACAGCCACTCCTCCGGCTAATTTAGCCAAACGCTCTTGCAACTTCTCTCTGTCGTAATCAGAAGTTGTTGTTTCCATTTGAGCTTTGATTTGGTTTACTCTGTTTTGGATAAGTTCCGCATCTCCTGCTCCGTTTACGATAGTGGTATTGTCTTTGTCAATCGAAACTTTCTCGGCTGTTCCTAAATAATCAAGTGTAGCATTTTCTAACGTATGTCCGCTTTCTTCTGCAATTACGGTTCCTCCTGTCAAAATTGCAATATCTTCAAGCATTGCTTTACGTCTGTCTCCGAATCCCGGAGCTTTAACAGCTGCAATTTTTAATGCTCCTCTCAGTTTATTGACAACCAAAGTAGAAAGAGCCTCTCCGTCCACATCTTCTGCTATAATCAAAAGCGGTTTTCCCGATTGAGCCACAGGCTCTAACACAGGCAACAACTCTTTAAGCGAAGATATTTTTTTGTCGTATAACAAAATGTACGGATTTTCTAATTCCGTTTCCATTTTTTCAGGATTAGTTACAAAATAAGGCGATAAATAGCCTCTGTCAAACTGCATTCCTTCAACCACATCTACATAGGTATCCGTTCCTTTAGCTTCTTCAACGGTGATTACTCCTTCTTTTCCTACTTTTCCGAAAGCCTCTGCAATCAATTCCCCAATTACCTCGTCATTATTGGCAGAAATCGAAGCTACCTGTTTGATTTTTTCGGTTGTCGAACCTACTTCCTGAGATTGTTTTTGTAAATCTGCCACAATAGCCTCAACCGCTTTGTCGATTCCTCGTTTTAAATCCATTGGGTTTGCTCCTGCAGCTACGTTTTTCAATCCTTCTTTTACGATTGCCTGAGCCAAAACCGTTGCAGTTGTAGTTCCGTCTCCAGCCAAATCATTGGTTTTAGAAGCTACTTCTTTAACCATTTGAGCTCCCATATTTTCAAGAGTGTCTTCGAGCTCAATTTCTTTTGCTACAGAAACTCCGTCTTTGGTAACTGTCGGTCCTCCAAAAGATTTCCCGATGATTACATTTCGACCTTTTGGTCCTAAAGTTACTTTTACTGCATTTGCCAATGCATCAACACCACGTTTTAATCCGTCACGTGCTTCAATATCAAATTTTATTTCTTTTGCCATTTTCTATTAGTTTAAGGTTTTTTTGTTTAAAGTTTAAAGTTGTTGTACAATATACATTATACAAAGTACAATTTACGGGCTTATACGATAGCCAAAATATCGTCTTCTCTCATAATGAGGTAATCTTTACCCTCAAACTTCAATTCTGTACCTGCATATTTTCCGTACAAAACAGCATCTCCAACTTTTACGGTCATCGAATGGTCTTTTTTACCATTTCCGACAGCTACGACCGTTCCTTTTTGAGGTTTTTCTTTTGCCGTGTCAGGAATAAAAATTCCGGAAGCCGTTTGTGTTTCTGCAGCCATAGGTTCTACAAGAACTCTATCTGCCAAAGGTTTAATGTTTAATCCCATAATTTTAAAAATTTATTTAAAGGTTAAAAATTCTGTTTTTTTACTGCTCTGCTCCTTTTCAGAAAATATGCCACAAGCCAAAAACTGACAATTTTGCACAAAATCTGCACAAAAAAAATGTCAGCCTGAAAAAGACTGACATTTTGTATGATTCATCATTAGTTGCTTATTCGGTTACCTCATCGGTTGCCTGAGGAGTTTGCGTTTCTGCAGCCGGAGCAGCAGGCAGGCTTTCTACAGAAGCCGGAGCAGCACTTTCGTCATAGGTTTTGAAACTTCCTGAAGAACTTCCTGAAAAAGCCAGACTCGACAAAAGGATAAGAACTATAAGCACAATTCCTAACACCCAGGTGCTTTTGTCTAAGAAATCGGTAGTTTTTTTCACACCTCCACCAATCTGAACGCCTCCGCCTCCGAAAGTCGAAGAAAGACCTCCTCCTTTAGGGTTTTGCACCATAATTACTACTACGAGTAAAAAACAAACGATAGTTATTAAAACCAAGAAAACCGTAAAACTCATTGTTTAGCTATTATTTTGTTGTAAAATTTTTATATTTTCAATTCGGTCTGCAAAGAAACGACTTTTTTCCGGATATTTCAAAATTAAAATTTCATAAGCTTCGATCGCCCTTTGATATTTTTTTTGTTCGAGATATACTTTTGCCAGGGTTTCGGTCATCAGCATCGTTCCATCTCGTTTGTTATTATCTAAAAATGAATTAGTTATAACCGTATTTTTATCAGGAATAATTTTCGGATTCGTCTCGATAAATTTATCAATAAGTGCCGTTTTTTTTCGTTTTTCAGGGTCAATCGGCTCTGTTTTTTGTTGTTGAGGGGCGGAAATTTCTCTTTTTATGGGCTTGAATCTGGTCAGTTGTAACCATTCCTGGAAAGAATGGGTTTCGGCTGTTGAGAAATCTATCGGTTGTTCTAAATGGCGTTTTTCTTCCGTTTTCGAAAAGCCGTTTTCTTCTTCCTGACTATCAGCATTTTTTATCGAAGTCATCACAGATTGTTCTCTTTTTTGCTGTACAGAAAGCGAATTGATTGTTACTACTTCACTGTCAAAAACTTCAATATCATAAACCTCTCTTTCTTTGGTTCCTGCAAAATCGCTCTGAATTCCCCTAAAGGCATCAGAAGTGATAAAGTCAAACAACACCCAGCGGTCTGTGGTTTGGGCAGCTGTTTTTTTGAGTTCGAGATTATACCGAAAGCTATTCTGATTGTAAAGCCCTTTTAATCGAATAGCCCTTGCACTCTGGAAATACGGAAATTCCGACAAAACGACCTCCAACTCCGATGTCTGTCTTTCCGTAACAGTATCGGGGTTTTGAAGTAAATATGTGAAATCGGTTGTTGTCAAGAGTTTTGTTTAAGGTTTAAAATTTAAGGTTCAAAGTTATGAAAAAGTTATCAGTTGTCGGTTGCTTAGTTAATAGTTATTGGTTATTGGTTGTCAGTCAAAAAACTTTAAACTTTAAGCCTTAAACTTTAAATTAAAAATTATTTACCATTTAGCCAGCGAAGCATTGAAAATATCCTGAGTGATTCTTTCGTAAATCGCTTCCAAAGCTGTTGTGAGCTGCGAGCCTACCAGTTGTTCGCTTCCTGTATAATCATAATAAAACGAAAAACGCCTTTCAAAATTTTCTTCTTCGTTCTTGTTGTTGATGAACCGAACCATTACACCAATTGTAAGCCTGTTTTGTGCTGCCCGTTGGTCTGCTGTGGCTGTCATCGGGGCGATTCTGTATTCCACGATTTCGCCTTCATAGACCAAATCTGCTCCCGAATTGGTCAGGGTCAGACTCGTTTGATTCTGGATTAAATCCCGCAAAGCCAACGTGAAGGTTCGTTCAATTCCCGGTTCTACAATCGGGGCATTGTTCTGGAAATAATTCACCTGAAAACTGTCTGCATCAATTTTTCCGGTTCCGGTGAAGTTGTAATATTTGCAGCCTGTCAGGAGTAAGCACAGCAAAATAGCTGTATATCGTATGGTGTATAATGTATAGTGTTTCATTTGTTTTTATTTTTCCAATTCTTTTTTATTTGGTGCAGGCGGTAAAAAGTTTTCTGACGAAATGACTTTTCTTCCTGTTTTTTCCTCCAGAGCATCTTTTGCATCTTTCGCAATTTTCCCTCCTTTTTTACCCGCAACTGCATTTTGTCGTATTCCTTTTGCTTGGTGAGTTTCTGCAATCTGTCGTGTTGAAAGTTCTGCCAAAGCCGTAAAAATAAGCTCGGCTTCACTCATGTGGTCACGTAAATTTTGGGTGTTCAGTCCTTTGAGGTTTTTATGCTGTTTTACACTCAAACCTGTCCATTCCTGATGAATAATATTGGTGAGTAATGCAAAATCGTCTGATTTTTCCACTCCGCTTTCTTTCCAGTAATCCGTCAGTTTATTTCGGGTTTCCTGCCCGGACATTCTCTGTTGAATCCATTTTTCGCTTCTTCCTGCTTTTTTCCAGTTTTCCCTCGCCCTGTCCAGACTCTGTGCGGGGTCAGCTATTTCCTGCATACGTTCATAACCGACCTTAGCTAACCACTGTTTGAAAGGTTCTGCTTTAGGCGATGGAACGGACTGAATCAAACGAAGTAAATCCTGTGTTGTCAAACAATCTGTTGCATATCTTTTTCCATCAGCAGCCTCAAATTTCAGTTGTACGATTTTTTCGTACAACTGACTTCCTTCTTTGGTCAGTTTCTTTTTCAGGTCGCTCCAATATCTTTTAGGAATGGTACTTCCTGTCAAAACCTCAATCACGTCTATTACCGAAAAAAGCCATTGTTCGCTTTTTTCGTCCCAATGTGTACGGATTTTTTTGCTTTCAAAAAGTTTTATGTTGGTCATAATGTGTTTTTTAGATTGCGATACCTCCCTATAAAATAAAACTCAATTATAAATCAACTTCGTTTGAAATGACAGGCGGAGTTGATTTGTATTTCCTCATCTGTTTTCCGTTTTCTCCTACAAATCAAACTGCTTAATCTTCCGGTAAAGTGTTCTTTCGGAAATTCCGAGTTCGTCTGCTGCGGCTTTTCGTTTGCCTTTATTTCGTTCTAAAGATTTTTTGATAAGCTCGATTTCTTTGGCTTCCAAACTCAGGGTTTCTTCCTCTTCTACCGTTTCGGCAAAAAGATAATTTTCGTTGTCATCGTCTTCAAATTCTTCCTGAATATCGGGTTGCATCGGAATTGCCTGATGGGTTTGCTCAAACGGAATTTCGGATTCGGCTTGACCGTAAATACGCTTAATCAAATGCGGATGTTCTTGCTGCACCTTTGTTCCGCTATTTTGCATCAACTCCAACGTCAGTTTTTTCAAGTCGTTTAAATCGCTTTTCATGTCAAAAAGGATTTTATACATAATTTCCCTTTCGGACGAAAAATCACTTTCGGATTTTTTTCCTCCCACCACAGCAGGAAGATGAGTGCTTTCTTGCGGAAGATAACTCATCAGAGCCTGAGCCGAAATATTTCGATTGGTTTCCAAAACCGAAATCTGTTCCGCTACGTTCCGCAACTGACGGATGTTTCCACTCCAACGGTATTTCTCCAAAACCTGAATGGCATTGTCGTCTAAGCGAATCGGAGGCATTTTGTATTTGTGGGCAAAATCAGAGGCAAACTTCCTGAACAACAAATGAATATCCTCTTTCCTGTCCCTCAAAGGCGGTAAATGGATTTCGACCGTACTCAAACGATAATACAAATCCTCTCTGAATTTTCCCTTTTCGATGGCCTCCTGCATTTTGACATTGGTTGCGGCTACGATTCTCACGTTGGTTTTCTGAACTTTAGACGAACCCACCTTAATAAACTCTCCGTTTTCCAAAACACGAAGTAATCTCACTTGGGTCGTAAGCGGCAATTCTCCAACTTCGTCCAAGAAAATCGTACCCCCGTCTGCTACTTCAAAATAACCCTCACGAGTATTGGTTGCTCCTGTAAAAGCTCCTTTTTCGTGTCCGAAAAGCTCGGAATCAATCGTCCCCTCGGGAATTGCTCCGCAGTTTACAGCTATGTATTTCCCGTGTTTTCTGTGGGATAACGAATGAATAATCCTCGGAATATTCTCCTTTCCCACTCCGCTTTCTCCCGTTACCAAAACCGAAATATCCGTAGGAGCAACCTGTATCGCTTTTTCGATTGCCCGGTTTAATTTCGGGTCGTTCCCGATGATTTCAAAGCGTTGTTTTATTGTTTGTATGTTTTCCATAAGTCAGCCCCCTAACCCCCAAAGGGGGAATTTTATACTTTATTTTTAAAATCTGTTTTATCACATAAAAATATCGCTGATAATCAATGTATTGTGTTTTTAAAAGTATTTAATCATCACATAGCAATCACATAAGAATTTTCCAATATCCTCTTGTCCCACCTTCACGAACGATAATTTTCTTTTCTTTTAACGTATCAAAATGTGCCTGTGAAGCAGAATAGTTAATCTCCAATTTTTCGGCTACTTCTCTGTATGATATGCGGTTGTTTTCTTTAATCAATTCTAAAACTTCCTGTTGTCTTTCTGTTAATTCATCTATTGCACCACCTATTGCACCACCTATTGCACCACCTATTGCACCACCTATTGTATCATCTATTGCATCATCTGTATATTTCGGAAATGTCATACGGATAAAGTGCGGAAAAAACCTGAAACAGCTTTTGTCATACGATTTCAGAATACGGGGAATGCCCGAACCTAATTGTTCTACCAGTTCCAAATCCCGATAAATCCGCATTAGCTCTTTGTTGCGTGGTGCTGATATGCCTTCAAAAAATTCTTCTTCACTAAATCCGTCAGGCAAAGCTCCTGATGAAGTTATCTCAATTCTATCATCAAAAATTTCAAACTTCGGGGGAATTTCCGTTGTGTAATCATTGTGTACAAATGCGTTCAAAACAGCTTCACGCAATGCTTCGGAATCCCACGTTCTGCGGTTGATTCGTTCTTTGGAAGTGATTTTGGTATGTGTGATATTTTCTACTTCCAACTTATCCAGAATGTTATGCGTTGCCTTTACTAACGAACAATAGCCAAACTCTTTATTTTCTATCAGGTTTACTCTCGTTGTGCCGTCATATTTTGCAAATTTGATAGAATTTCCGTTTTCATCAGCCATTAAATAAGCAACATAATTGTACTCGCTTTCAGAAGTTAATAATTCCAGATTGGTTGCAAAATGTTGGTTGAGTGTTTTGCCTTTTTCGTCATAATAAATCCGCAACTGCCTAAAAGTCAAATCTTGTCTGTTCGACCTTATTTTTCCTATGGAATTACGGGTACGTCTTGAAAATAAATCATCAATCATTCTTTGAGGCATCGATTCTGCCGAAGTTCCCGTACGAATAAAACAGCCTTTTTCGGACATTCCGTATTTTTTGACGTAATACGGTTTTTCCGTTCCACTTGCTACGACTATTTTGATGATATTTTTTTCGTCCCTTTCTTCTGAAACCACATCAAACAAGCCCAAACACGAGGGAAGAATATTGTTTTTCAGACGGTCTTTAATTTTCAGCATATCTCCGTCCACATCAGAAATACCGCAGGTTACACCAAACTTGTCAATACCGATATAGATAATGCCACCTTCCCTGTAATTCAGGAATGCAACGACCTCTTTTTCGATTTCGACCTCTTTGGTAAGTTCTTGCTTATATTCTATGCGGTTGGTTTCTGTCATTGGTTTTTTAGTTTTCTTTGTTTAAAGTTTAAGGTTTAAGGTTGCCTGTCATTGAGGAACGAAGCAATCTCAAGTTTTTTGTTTTAAGTTTCAGGTTGTGAAAGCCTAAACCTTGATTTATTTCACTGATGTTCGACAATTTCTTTTACTTTATCTTCCAAAACTTTTTGGTCAGGTAAGTAAAGCTGATATTTTGAAACAAAAATCTTATTAGCCAGACCTCCTGTTGCATATTTTACGGTAAATTCGTGCTTATCGGTTGCAATGATAATGCCTATCGGTTCGTTGTCATCAGGCTCGTTTTCTTCCTCTTTGTAATAGTTGAGATAAAGATTCATCTGCCCGATATCCTGATGTTTTACTTTTCTTGTTTTCAGGTCAATAAGCACAAAACATTTTAATATTCTGTGATAGAAAACAAGGTCTATATAATTGTGTTCGTTGTCAATAGTGATTTTCTTTTGCTTTGCCACAAATGTAAATCCCTTGCCTAATTCCAATAAAAAATGCTGTAAATTATTGATTAGCTTCTTTTCAAGACTTCGTTCTTTGATAATACTATCTTCTGGCAATTCAAGAAATTCAAAAATATAAGGGTCTTTTATGATGTCTTTCGGAGAAGCTATTTTCTGTCCTTTTTCAGCCAAAGCCAAGACACCTTTTTTGTCTTTGCTTAATGCTAATCGTTGAAATAAAGCAGAATCGATCTGACGTTTCATCTCCCTGAAACTCCAATTCTCTTTAATGGCTTGTTTTTCGTAAAAACTTCTTGCCAAATCATCGGAAACAGTCAATAATTCTGCATAATGGCTCCAACTCAATTTGCCAGATGTCTGGCTTATTTCAGATTTTCCAGACGTCTGGAATTTTCCGGACGTCTGGAAATTTGGATACTTCACATAAAACAAACGCATTAAATAGAGGTTGCTTTTACTAAAACCTTTGCCAAAGCGGATTCTTAAATCTTTTGAAAGCTGGTTTAATAGTTCTTTTCCGTATTCTGCACGTTCTTTTCCGTCCTGTTCAAAATCAACAATATGCTTGCCAATTGACCAATAGGTCAATAAAAGCTGTTCGCTCAATAAAGACAACGCATTGTTTCTTCCTGTGGTAATGGAAGTTCCAATGTTTTCGAGTAACTTGTTGTATTTATTGTTTGTTGGTATCATTTTATTGTTTGTATGTTTTCCATTTTTCAGTTTAAAGCTTAAGGTTTAAAGTTTCAGGTTGCCTGTCATTGCGAGAAACGAAGCAATCTCAATTTTTTTGTTTCAGGTTGTGAAAACTTATGCTTTATTTTTTCTTAATGACTGCTTTAACAAACTCTCTTTTTTCAATCAGGTATTCATCTCCTTCAACTATCCAGTATTTTTTTGTCCAAAGATTATCCGAATTATAAATATACCTGAATTTTTCATTTTCATATTTATCTCTTCCTCCTATTATATGAATAGGATAATTGGTTTTTGGTTCAGAACTCCTCTTTATTTCAATCAGATTATTTTGAATATCATACTTGTAATTATCTGTATCTACTATCTTTAGATTATTCTCTTTTCTAAATGTTTTTCTTTGTAAAATATTCCCTCTTTCATCGTACCTCAATTCTGTTCTATAACCGAACAAAGAATCTAAATCAATACTGTTTTTAGGTTGTATGAGTTGGGGGAAATTATTATTAAAATCTGAGTAAACTCTATAATAATCTTCAATCAATCTGCCTTCTTCATCATAAACAAACTGATTATACTCAATTTCTCTGTTCCTAATCGTGTCTTTTTCTGTTATTTTCAGGATATTTCCCTCTAAATTATATTCGTAATTGATACTACTTGTAAACTCTCCCGAACGATTAAAATTTTCTGATTGTATTACTTTTCCTTCTTTTAAAAGAAGCTTGTTTAACCAATAAAACTTTTCCCCTTTGCCAAGAAGCATATAATGCTTTATTTCTGTGTACTTTTTGGGATATTGTTTAAACTCATATTCTTCTATTTCTTGTCCAAAAACCAAACAAGAAAATAAAACTGTAAAGAATAATATTAGTATGTTCTTCATTTTAAACTTTAAACAAACTAACTCTGCATTTCCGAATATCCAACAGCCTCTCCAATCAAAGTCGAAGTTGTACAATCTGTAACTTTTACCAAAACAAAATCTCCTGCCTTATAATCTCCTTTCGGGAAAACTACTGTGGTATTTTGTGAGTTCCGTCCTGACCAATGCAAATCTGATTTTTTGGAATCTTTTTCGATAAGCACTTCTACGGTTTGCCCTACAAAACGTTGTGTTCTGTGTAAAGCTAACCTTTGTTGCACATCAATAACTTCCTGTAATCTGCGTTTTTTCACTTCTTCAGGTACATCATCTGCCATTTTTCGGGCAGCCAGAGTTCCCGGACGTTCGGAATAGGCAAACATAAACCCGAAATCATACTGAGCATATTCCATTAATGAAAGTGTATCTTGGTGGTCTTCTTCGGTTTCGGTCGGGAAACCTGTAATGATGTCTTGCGAAACACTGCAATCCGGAATAATCGTGCGAACTTTATCAATGAGTTGCATATACTCTTCCCGAGTGTGTTGACGGTTCATTTCTTGTAAAATCCGGGTGCTACCACTCTGAACCGGCAAGTGAATATATTTACAAACATTGTGATACTTAGCAATTACGTGAAGTACTTCATCGTGCATATCCTGCGGATTGGAAGTCGAGAATCTGAAACGCATTTTCGGAAATTTCACCGCACACATTTCGAGTAGCTGGGCAAAATCAACCGCTGTAGCCTTTTGCATTTCGGTTGCTTTTTCAAAGTCTTTTTTGAGTCCGCCTCCATACCACAAATAGCTATCCACGTTTTGTCCTAAAAGCGTAACTTCTTTAAAGCCTTTGTTCCACAAATCCTGAATTTCCTGTATAATACTTTGAGGCTCACGACTTCTCTCACGTCCTCTGGTAAACGGAACAACGCAAAACGTACACATATTGTCGCAACCTCTGGTAATCGTTACAAAAGCGGTAACTCCGTTGCTGTTCAGACGGACAGGGGAAATATCTCCGTAGGTTTCGTCTTTAGACAAAATTACGTTTATGGCATCACGACCTTCGTCGATTTCCTGAAGTAGATTCGGAATATCTTTGTAGGCATCGGGCCCAACGACCATATCGACAATTTTTTCTTCTTCTAAAAATTTGCTTTTCAGACGTTCTGCCATACAACCCAAAACACCCACTTTCATTGACGGATTTATCTTTTTAACCGCATTGTATTGCTCCAAACGCTTTCGGATGGTTTGTTCGGCTTTGTCCCGAATCGAACAGGTATTTACCAAAACCAAATCAGCCTCTTCGAGGGTTTGAGTGGTATTATACCCTTGATTCGCCAAAATTGAAGCTACTACTTCACTATCAGAAAAATTCATCTGACAGCCGTAGCTCTCTATAAACAGCTTTTTTGTATTGTCTTTGTTTTGTTCCAAAACAAGGCTTGTTCCTTGTTTGTTTTCTTCGATTACCTTTTCCATTATTCTGAATCAAATACATTTATTGTAAGGGGCAAAGATACTATTATTTCACAAAATCTGACAAGTTGGCAGACGGATTTGTAAGCAAGAATAGTCGTATTTAACTTTTCGTAAGATTGTTTTTTTAGATAAAAATTATACTTTTGGTGCTTAACCCAAAAATCCCTCGGAAAAAATGAAAAATTTTTTTGCTTTTGCTTTGGTACTTTCGCTCTTTGCCTGTACTAAAGAAACTCCCAAATACACCATTATTTCGGGTAAACTGACTCATTTTGAAGAAGACAGTTTTAAAATCTACGGAAATTCGTTTGAAAAAGAGATTACACCAAATGAAGACGGAACTTTTACGGACACCTTATATCTAACCTATAATGGTGCTTATGGAATTGGTCGGCAACCGCTTTATCTTCATAAAGGTAAAAATTTAGCTTTTGAACTTGATGTTGACCAATTAGAAGATATTACTTTCTCAGGAGATTTAGCTGCCGAAAACAATTATTGGGCTCAAAAAGCTAAACTCCGAAAAGAAATATTGGGAGCAGATTTACAAACGCTGTATGCTCTGGAAGAAGCAGAATTTTTGGCTAAACTCAACGAATTAGCCCAAAAACAAAACGAACTTCTGGAAGCGACCACTTTTTCGGCAGATGGTTTTAAAGAACAAGAAAACAAAAGTTTAAGCTATCACAAAGAGTTCACCCTAAGCAGATTTGGTCGTTATCATGCTCATTTTGCCCAAAATCCAGATTTTGAAGTTTCAGAAAACTTCCCTAAAGCAGACGAAACGATTGATTACGACAATGCAAGTGATTTTGATTTCTCAGGAGCTTTTGGTCCTTACGGACAGCTGGTATCGGCAAATTTCGCTAAAAAAGTCGGGGAAGAATATAAAAAAGAAGTGGGCGAAGGTGCTTCGTTCGACGATTCTTTATACGGCAAGGCTTCTTTAAAAGTTTTTAAAACGGTAAAAAGCCAGTCTATCAAAAATATGTTAGCTAAAGAGGTTGCCTATATGATCAATCCGGCTAATGAAATGTCGGAAGAGCTTTATAACGAGATTATGGCCAACCTAACCGATGAAAACTTTAAAAAAGAGCTTACCGAAAAATATGACAAAATCAAAACCTTGGTAAAAGGTAACCCTTCTCCTGAATTTGATTATGAAAACCACAAAGGCGGAACCACTTCGCTTGACGATTTAGAAGGAAAGTATGTTTATATTGATGTTTGGGCAACCTGGTGTGGGCCTTGTAAGGCTGAAATTCCGTTTTTGAAAGAAGTGGAAGAAAAATATCACGGAAAAAATATTGAATTTGTAAGCATCTCGATTGATGATAAAAAAGATTACGAAACATGGAAAAACTTTGTTACGGAGCAACAATTAGGCGGAGTTCAACTTTATGCTGATAATGCCTGGCAGTCACAATTTGTAAAAGATTACGCTATTGAAGGCATTCCGAGGTTTATATTGGTGGATACCCAAGGGAAAATCGTTTCAGCCGATGCTCCGAGACCGTCAGACGAAAAACTTATCGAATTGTTTGACGAATTGGGAATTTAAGAGCCTGTTTCAAAAACAAAAAACACACTATTTATCCCTGACAATTGCCTTGTCAGGGATATTTTTTGACTTCAAAACACAAATACTTATTATTCATACACCTTTTTTACTTTTTTTCAAACAGTGCTTCTTTAAAATTATTATAAATTGCATTTTATTCTTTTTAGAAGTCGTTTTTGACAGTTTCTATAAAAAATAATTACCTAAAAGCAATTTTTCTTTGAAAAAAATTTGCTTATATGTCTTTTATGACTACTTTAGCTAATTATTAACTCATTTTTAATTAAAGTTTATATGAAAAAACTTACTAATTTCAGTCCGCATCTACGGACAAGCGGGTTCAAACGATGGTTGGGACTGCTAACATGTTTCACAGTTTTTTGGACAGGAATGACTTCCTATGCTCAGACGAATACTTCTACAGTCGGGTCAGGAACGGGTTTTAACAGCTCGACAGAATTTCCTTGTCCTTTTGGTAATTATTATTGGGGAACCAAGAATCAGTTTTTGGTAACAGCAGGAGAATTGGCTTCTGCAGGTATGGGAGCAGATGCTGAGATTTCATCAGTAGGATTCAACGTAATCAACGTGAATCAGGTGCCTGTGTTGGAGAATTATGTAGTTAAAATCTATGCGGTTTCCAGTTTAGACCCTTTGGCTGCTGATTGGTATGTGGGAACTCCCGTAGCTCAGGCAACCATCGGAAGTTTCACGCCTGTATCGGGCTGGAATCAATTGGAGTTCGACACTCCTTATGAATGGAACGGAACAAGCCATTTGGTTATCGAGACGTGTTCGCAGAATTCAGCCTGGACAAATGACGGAAATGCTTCTGTGGAATGGACATCTAACCTTGGAGGAGCTACTTGGACACGTTGGTACAACGCAGATAGTGGTTTTCAATGTTCCAGCACATTCACCACCGACACCAGCACAACAACACGCCCTAATATGCGTTTTGAATGGGACGGAGACCTTCCTACCTGTGCTACTCCCGCTGATTTAACAGTCGACGGACTGACGTTCAACTCCGCTGATTTGTCCTGGACAAGCACCGGAACTTTGTTTGATATTGAATACGGAGAGGCAGGATTTACTCCAACCGGAACACCCTCGACAGGGCTTTCGGGGCTTACAACTACTTCTCATACCCTTTCAGGGCTTACTACTGAAACATATTATCAGTACTACGTTCGTCAGGATTGCGGAAGTGGCAACACCAGCCTTTGGGCAGGTCCTTATACGTTTTTCACAGGCTATTGTATCCCTACTTCTACCTGGAGTGGAACTTGGAACCGAATCACAGGTTTCTCTACCACAGAGGGCTATACCAATATTTCCAACGAAAATAACGGAACAGACAATGCCTATAACAACTATTCCAATATGGCTGTATCTCAGGCTCCGGGAGGAACATTCTATTATAACATTTCCGTACCGAGTTATACCAATGTTGAAGTATGGGTAGATTTAGACCAGAATCTTATTTTTGACGAAACCTTAGAGTTGGTAGCTTCTTTCGAGTATGCAGAATCCAACACTACTTTTACAGGTTCTATACTGATTCCTCCGGGAACTCCGCTTGGAGATTACCGAATGAGAATCCGCTCTCGTGATTACTGGAATACTACGGCTTCTCCTTGTGGGGAAATTTCTTATACCGAAGCAGAAGATTATACTATTTCGGTGGTAGATGTGCCTACTTGTTTGCCTCCTTCGGGTCTGGCAGTTGACGGATTGACTTTTACTTCGGTAGATGTGTCATGGACAAGCACAGGAACTTTATTTGATATTGAATATGGCGAAGCCGGATTTACTCCGACAGGAACACCTTCTACAGGTTATGCAGGAATTACCAATAACTTTATAACCATAACCGGACTTACTTCAGAGACACATTATCAATACTACGTTCGTCAGGATTGCGGAAGTGGTGATACCAGCCTTTGGGCAGGACCTTTCCCTTTCTTTACCGGGTATTGTATCCCGACTTCTACCTATACGGGTGAGTGGAACAGAATTACAGGTTTCTCTACCACAGAGGGCTATACCAACATTTCCAACGAAAACAACGGAATAGCCAATGCTTATAACAACTATTCCAATATGGCTGTATCTCAGGCTCCGGGAGGAACGTTCAATTACAGTATCAGTGTTCCGAGTTATACCAATGTTGAAGTATGGGTAGATTTAGACCAGAATCTTATTTTTGACGAAACCTTAGAGTTGGTAGCTTCTTTCGAGTATGCAGAATCAAACACTACTTTCACAGGCTCTATGCTGATTCCTCCGGGAACTCCGCTTGGAGATTACCGAATGAGAATCCGCTCTCGTGATTACTGGAATACTACGGCTTCTCCTTGCGGGGAAATTTCTTATACCGAAACTGAAGATTACACCATCACAGTGGTAGATATGCCTACTTGTTTGCCTCCTACAGGATTGACAATTAACGGAATAACTTTCACTTCTGCTGACGTAGCCTGGACAAGCACAGGAACTTTATTTGATATTGAATATGGCGAAGCCGGATTTACTCCGACAGGAACACCTTCTACAGGTTATACAGGAATTACAAATAGCTTTGTAACCATAACCGGGCTTACTTCCGAAACTAATTATCAATACTACGTTCGTCAGGATTGCGGAAGTGGTGACACCAGCCTTTGGGCAGGACCTTTTCCTTTCTTTACAGGTTATTGCATCCCGACTTCTACCTATACGGGTGAGTGGAACAGAATCATAGGATTCTCTACCACAGACGGTTATACTAATATTTCTAACGAAGACAACGGTACAGCCAATGCTTACAGCAACTATTCTAACTTGTCTGTAACACAATCTCCTGAAGGAGCTTTCAATTATCACATCACTGTGCCGAGTTATACCAATGTTGAGGTTTGGATTGATTTAGACCAAAATCTTATTTTTGACGAAACTATGGAGCTTTTGGCTTCGTTTGAGTATGAAGAAACCGAAACGACTTTTACGGGCACAATGCTAATTCCTATAGGAACTCCGCTTGGAGATTATCGAATGAGAATTCGCTCTCGTGATTATTGGAATACGGCAGCTTCTCCTTGTGGTGAAATTTCTTATACCGAAACCGAAGATTATACGGTTTCGATAGTGCCTTTGCCTACTTGTCTTCCTCCTTCAGGATTGACAGTAACCGGATTGGATTTCACTACTGCTGATGTAGCCTGGACAAGCACGGGAACGTTGTTTGATATTGAATTCGGAATTACAGGATTTACCCCAACAGGAACGCCTTCAACAGGCTATTCAGGAATCACAGGTACGTCACATACTATTACTGACCTCACTCCTGAAACACACTATCAGTACTATGTCCGTCAGGATTGCGGAAGCGGAGACACCAGTCTTTGGTCAGGACCTCATTCGTTCTTTACCGGTTATTGTATCCCGACTTCTACCTATACGGGTGAATGGAACCGAATTTCCGGATTCTCTACCACCAACGGATTTACCAATATTTCAAATCTGAACAACGGTACAGCTAATGCCTACAGCAACTTCTCCAATATGGTCGTAACACAATCAGCCGAAGGAGAATTTACATACAACATCAATGTACCGAGCTATACAAATGTTGAAGTATGGGTAGATTTAGACCAAAACCTTATTTTTGATGAAACGCTGGAGCTTATCGCTGAGTTTCAATATGCTGAGTTTGACACTACCTTCACAGGAACTATGCTGATTCCTGCAGGAACTGCTGAGGGAGATTACCGAATGAGAATCCGTTCCCGTGATTCGTGGAACACCATAGCTACTCCTTGCGGACAGGTTTCTTATACAGAAACCGAAGATTATACCATCACGGTAGTAGCTCCTCCTGCCTGTTTGCCTCCTTCAGGTCTAACAGCAACACCTTTATCGCTTTCTTCAGCTGAATTTGCCTGGGTAAGCACAGGTTCAAACTTTGATTTGGAATGGGGTATTCAAGGATTTACTCAGGGAACGGGAACTATGGCAACAGAACTTGCCACTACAACCTATCAGATAGATGACCTGACAATGGGCACTACCTATGAGTTTTATGTTCGTCAGGATTGTGGAGCCGCAGATGGTGAGAGTATATGGTCAGGACCTGTATCTGTATATATAGGTTATTGTACGCCTGTGTTTGCAAATGACTGCTCAAGTGGTGACACCATC
>Ga0172382_10001871_pt1 | contig 36434 bp, 36 predicted proteins | sample Leawel138RmetaG_FD_122245 | JGI IMG/M metagenome (GOLD analysis project Ga0172382, IMG submission 122245) | Leachate microbial communities from a municipal landfill in Southern Ontario, Canada - Leachate well 138R metaG | ecosystem: Engineered > Solid waste > Landfill > Unclassified | place... | reverse complement strand
GCAGATATCATATTAACCATTTCAATCATAATATCTACATTTGGCATCTTCACATAACCTTTTTCATCCGCATCCGGGTGGCCTGGGTTATAAACCATCTTAAAATCTGATTTATCCTCAATAACTGCTGTGGCTTTAACTCCACCTTTGTTAAATCTATTTAGTTCATTATTAAGATAACTGCTAAACGGCAATTTTTTATCCTCTTGAAATACCACTACCTGCCTTCTATAAGGAGTACCATTAGCTGTTCTTGTAGTATTTGCATTTGCAATATTCTTTGAAATGATATCCATCCTAAGTGTTTCCGCTGTTAATGCTGAAGCACTTATATTAATTGAATCATAAAAACTCATAATTACCTCCTCCCTTCACCGATAGCTTGTTTGATGATACTCAACTCTTTTGATAATTGATTTGCTACAATATTGTAACTCATAGTATTCTTCGCCAGCTCCGCATTCTCAATATTTATATCCACATTATTACCGTCTCTTCTCATAGAAGTACTTTCATCTCTAAAAGCTAAAGGGGCAACTAGGTCTGCTCTGTCCTTACCAATAGGAATAAACTTAGGGCTCTTTATTAAGGTCCCAATTGAAAATTTGCTCTTTTCTTTATTTAAGTAATCGTCAAATTTAATGTCATATCTTTTATAACCCGGAGTATTTGCATTAGCAATATTTTTAGATAGAAGTTCATTTCTATTCCAAAAATAATCTAATGATTTTGATAAATTATTCACAGAATTATTAATCTTAGAAATCATGATAAATCATCACCTTTAATAAAATTTCTCTAAAAATATATTATTCGACATATGTTACATTTATCCTTTTAATTATACTATAATTAAGCTTATTTGCCTATTTTTCTGCATTTATCTTTTTTATTTTCTTTAATACACGTATTTAAAAAAAGAAAGTAAACCACTAAACTTTTACTTTCTTTCTAATATCTATTTAATTAATTGTTTTTATTTAATTAAATTTTTTTAATTCTTCCAATAACTTATCGTTTAATACTTTTATATGTGTTCCTTTCATACCTAAAGATCTGGATTCTACTATACCGGCACTTTCAAATTTTCTTAATGCGTTTACTATTACTGATCTGGTTATTCCCGCTCGATCTGCGACTTTACTTGCAATTAACAGCCCTTCATTTCCTCCTAATTCTTTAAAAATATGCTCCACAGCCTCCAGTTCAGAATACGATAAAGTTCCTATAGCCATTTGCACTACTGCCTTTTTCCTTGCTTCTTCTTCTATTTCTTCCTGTTTTGCACGTAAAATTTCCATTCCGACAACTGTAGCACAGTATTCTAATAAAACTAGATCTTCTTCTTCAAACTCCGTATCAAATTTCCCAATTATCATTGTACCAAGTCTCTCTCCACTTCCATGTACAGGCACAACAGTAGTATATTTATAATCCATTTCACATACTTTACTATTATCAACTACGCAATATTTATCATCTTTTTTAATATTTGCCTGAGTATCAATTATTGATAAAATATATTTATTGTATTCTTCATTAATTTTTTTATCTATTAATATCTCATTTTTTATTACATCACAATCCATTTTCTTACATAACCCAAAACCCAAAACTTTTCCTTTTTTACTGGTTATATACACATTAGCATTTAATACTTTACTAATAATATTGCATAATTCATCAAAAGGTACCGGCTGATAACCGGAGCTTTGCAATACTTTATTTACTTTTCTTACTCGTTCCAGCAATGTTTGGCACATGCTAATCCTCCTCTTTAAATAATATATTTGCTTATATCTTTATCTTTAATATCATTTATAAGCATTTTTTTTACATAATCACGATCAATCACAAAGCTTTTTTCTTTCCCTTCCGATGCATTAAACGATAATTCTTCAAAAAGCTTTTCCATAACAGTATATAACCGTCTGGCACCTATATCCTCCGATTCTTCGTTCATAAATACAGCAATTTCAGCAATTTCATTAATAGCGTCCTCTTTAAAATCAATATTTATACCTTCTGTTGACAGCAAAGCTTTGTACTGCTTAGTTAAAGCATTTTTAGGTTTTTGTAATATTTCAACAAAATTATCCTTTGTTAAGCTGTTTAATTCTACTCTTACAGGAAATCTTCCTTGTAATTCAGGTATTAGATCTGATACCTTAGCTATGTGGAATGCCCCTGCAGCAATGAATAACATATGATCCGTCTTAACAGGTCCATATTTAGTAAGAACTGTGCTGCCTTCTATGATAGGAAGAATATCCCTTTGTACACCTTCTCTTGAAACATCCGGACCGCTTGAATATCCTTTACCCGCAATTTTATCTATTTCATCAATAAAAACGATTCCTCTATTCTCTGCTCTTTTTACCGCTTCATCGACTACATTATCCATATCTATAAGTTTTTGCGCTTCTATTTGTGTAAATATTTTAATACCTTCTTTGATTGCAACCTTCCTTTTCTTGGTCTTTTTGGGAAATATATTGCCAAACATATCTTGGAAATTAATGCTCATTTGCTCAAATCCTAAACCTGAAAGCATATCAATAGTTGATAAGGAATTGTCTTCAACTTCAATCTCAATAATTTCTTCGTCCAATTCCCCTGCCTTTAATTTTTCTTTTACAAAAAATCTGTTTGATTTTATATTTTCGTTTTCTTTAGCGCTATCCTCAGAACTTTCTTCTTTATCATCATAATTAAATAATGTTTCAAAAGGATTCCTGAATTTTGATAGTTTTCCCGGTAGTGGAATAAGTATTTCTGTGATTCTATCTAAAGCGATATCATGAGCCGTATCTTTAACATCTTCTATTTTCTCTGTCTTAACCATTCTTATGGACACTTCAATAATATCTCTTACAATGGAATCCACATCTCTCCCAACATATCCAACTTCCGTAAATTTTGTAGCTTCGACCTTTACAAATGGAGCATTTACTAATTTAGCCAGTCTTCTGGCTATTTCCGTTTTTCCTACTCCTGTAGGACCAATCATTAGAATATTTTTAGGAGTGACTTCTTCCCTTATGTCATCAGGAAGTAAATTTCTTCTATACCTATTTCTTAAAGCTACAGCTACTGATTTTTTCGCACTCTCTTGGCCTATTATATACTTATTTAGTTCATTTATTATTTGAATTGGAGTTAATTCAACCATAATAACCTCCTAAATCTCTTCTACTATAATATTATTATTTGTATAAACACAAATAGAAGCAGCTATTTTAAGAGCTTCTTCTACTATTTCTTTCGGATTCAGTTTTGTATTATAATATAAAGCTTTTGCCGCAGCTATGGCATAGTTGCCTCCTGAACCCACTGCTACAACTCCTTCATCCGGTTCAATCACTTCTCCGCTGCCGGATACAATCAAAATAGTTTCATTATCAAGTGCGATAAGCATAGCTTCCAAATTTTTAAGAATTTTATCTCTTCTCCATTCTTTTGCTAATTCTACTGCCGCCCTTTTTAGATTTCCGCTATATTGTTCAAGTTTTTCTTCAAATCTTTCAGATAGTGTAAATGCATCTGCAACCGAACCTGCAAATCCTACTAAAACTTTACCATTATGTAATTTTCTGATTTTTCTGGCAGTCGATTTTATTATTGTATTCTGACCTAATGTTACTTGTCCGTCCCCAGCTATTGCACTTTTGCCATCCTTAATAACAGCTACTATAGTTGTGCCGATAAACATTTAACAATTCCTCCAATACCTTAGCATTTGAAAATTCAAAATAATCTAACATCTTTACAATGAAATCGTAACATAATGACAATTCATATTCAACTATATACAATATTTCTTAAAAACTCTTTTAAATCATTAATAGCATTGTTTGAATAATACATATTTTTTTCTTGTTTTGACTTAAATCTTTTAGTTAATGGTTCGAATAAACCAAAATTAATATTCATTGGCTGAAAATTTTTTATGCTTCTATCAGTAATATACATACTTAAACTCCCGTGTGCTGTTGTTCTAGGGAAAACAATAGGAGATATTCCTTTAACCAAACGGGCAGCATTCAAACCGGCGATTAAACCGGAAGCAGTTGATTCGACGTAACCTTCCACACCCGTTATTTGCCCGGCAAAAAACAGTTTTTTATTATTAATCGTTTGAAAAGTTGGTTCTAATACTTTAGGTGAGTTTATAAAAGTATTTTTATGCATAACACCAAATCTAACAAACTCGGCATTTTCCAATCCCGGTATCAAAGAAAAAACTCTTTTTTGGTCATCCCATTTAATATTAGTTTGAAATCCTACCATATTGTATAAAGTTCCTTCTTGGTTATCCTGTCTTAATTGTACAACAGCATAAGGTTCCTCATTATCTTTCGGATCAATGATTCCTTTAGGCTTTAGTGGCCCAAAAAGCAATGTTTTCTCACCTCTAGCTGCCATCACTTCAATAGGCATACAACCCTCAAAAACAATTTCCTTTTCAAATGTTTTTAGTGGTACTCTTTCAGCTTTTAAAAGCTCATTATAAAAAGTAATATACTGCTCTTTTTCAAAGGGACAGTTTATATAGTCACTTTTCCCCTTTCCATACCTTGAGGCTTTGAAAGCAATGCTCATATCTATGGATTCGTATGTTACGATTGGAGATGCCGCATCGTAAAAATATAGATATTCTTCTCCTAAGTATTCTTTTATATTTTTTGAAAAATTATCAGAAGTTAAGGGACCTGTCGCAATAATAACATATTCATTCTCCGGTATTTCAGTTATTTCCTCTTCTATTATTTCTATATTTTCATTAGCTTTAATAATAGAAGTTATTTCCTTAGAGAACTCAATTCTATCAACAGCAAGTGCTCCACCGGCAGGTAAAGCATTATTATCAGCGCATTTAATAATTAAAGAATCCAATATTCTCATTTCTTCTTTTAACAAACCAACAGCATTCTCAAGATTATTTGATCTTAAGGAATTGCTGCAAACTAATTCAGCAAAATAACCGGTGTGATGTGCAGGAGTCATTTTATAGGGCCTCATTTCATACAACTGCACTTTAATACCCAATCTTGCTAGCTGCCAAGCAGCTTCACACCCGGCTAACCCGGCACCGATAACCTTAACTGTTTTCAAAGTCTTCACACCTTTTAATTTTTTTCTTTTCTTTCATAATCGCATTTTTCATTAATACATTTATAAGTTAAATTCTTTCCTTTCCCTTTTTTTACAAGAATATCTCCGCATTTTGGACAACTTTCTTTAGTTGGCTCATCCCAAGTTACAAATTCACATTTAGGGTAATTGCTGCAGCCGTAAAATAATCTCCTTTTCTTTGTTTTTCTAACTACTAAATCGCCTTTGCATATTGGGCATTTTATACCTATAGTTTTTAATATAGGCTTAGTATTTTTACAATCGGGGAAACCCGGACATGCAAGAAACTTCCCAAACCTCCCCATTTTTATTACCATATTTCTACCACATAACTCGCAAATCTCGTCACTCACTTCATCTTCAATCTTTATTTTACCAATAGATTCCTCAGCTTTTTTTAATACAGCTTCAAAAGGAGGATAAAATCTTTTAATTAAATCTATCCATTCTTTTTCCCCCTCAGCAACATCGTCCAATTCTTTTTCCATACCGGCAGTAAATTCTACATTGATTATATCTTTAAAGTATTCTACAAGAAGATCCGTTACTGTTATACCAAGTTCTGTTGGTACAAGAAACTTTTTTTCTTTTATAATATATCCTCTTGCTAATATAGTTGAAATTGTAGGAGCATAAGTACTTGGCCTTCCTATGCCTTTTTCTTCTAATATTTTTACTAAAGTTGCTTCCGTGTATCTTAGAGGCGGTTCTGTAAAGTGCTGAGATGGAATTAGTTTTTTTAGTTTCAATATTTCACCTTCGTCTATATCCGGTAAAACCACACTATCTTCTTTTTCATCTTTGCCTTCTTTATAAATTTTTAGAAAACCGTGAAATTTTAAACTGTTCCCTGTTGCTTTAAAAACATATTCACCTGCACTGATATCAATATTTACCGTATCATACAAAGCAGGTTGCATTTGACTGGCAATAAATCTTTCCCATATTAATTTATACAATCTAAATTGATCCTTGGAAAGTGAATCTATGATATTATTAGGCGTCCTGACTGCTGAAGTTGGTCTTATAGCCTCATGAGCATCTTGAATTTTATTACTTGATTTGGGCTTAACATAGCTTCTCCTATAGTATTCCTCTCCGAATTCGTTAACAATAAGCTTTTTAGCTTCATTTTTAGCTTCTTCAGATATTCTAATAGAATCAGTTCTTATATAGCTTACTAAGCCTACATCACCTTCACCTTTAATACTCAAGCCTTCATACAGCTGCTGAGCTATTACCATGGTTTTTTTTGTAGAAAAGCCTAGCTTTTTATAAGCATCAATTTGCAGACTGCTAGTAGTAAAAGGTAAAGGTGCATTCTTCTTTTTTTCTCCTCTTTTTACTTTTCTTACTATATATTCTTTATCTTCCAGGTCCTGAAGAATTTCTTGCATTTCGGCTTCACTGTTTATTTCAGCTTTTTTATTATTTTTTCCATAGAATTTCGCATCTAATAATTTGTTGCTCTTAAATTGAAAAAGTTTCGCTAAAAGATTCCAATACTCTTTTGGTACAAAGGACTTTATTTCTTTCTCCCTATCACATATCAGTTTAACTGCCACGGACTGCACTCTCCCGGCACTTAATCCTTTCTTAATTTTTTTCCATAGTAAAGGACTTATTTTATAACCGACCAATCTATCAAGTACTCTCCTTGCCTGTTGCGCATCTACTAAATCCATATTGATTTCTCTAGGATTTTTTATAGCATTTTGTACTGCAGTTTTCGTTATTTCATTAAATTCTACTCTATAAACATCTTCACTTTTCATGTTTAAAGCTTTAGATAAATGCCACGATATGGCCTCGCCTTCCCTGTCAGGGTCAGTGGCCAAAAAGATTTTTTCACTGTTCTTTGCTTCTTTCTTCAATTTTTCTAAAACTTGTCCTTTCCCACGAATTGTAATATATTTAGGCTCAAAATTGTTCTCCGTATCAATACCAAGTTGACTTTTTGGTAAATCTCTAATATGCCCCATAGTAGCTTCTACTTTATATTTAGAACTTAAAAATTTCTTTATTGTTTTAACCTTAGTGGGTGATTCTACTATTATTAAAGATGTTTTCATTACTCTCACCTCTTCTTTTAAAGTATATTTTAAATTTTATCTATCGTTATTTATAAATATAATAAATACAAAGATTATGGTTAACGCTTTATAAACTATAGAAAACGCCATCCATTTGTTTTACAATGCCTTGTATTTCCAACAAAGTTATAGAAGACAAAATTTTAGAAGACTCTACTGATGGTAACTCATCAATTATTTTATCTAATGTCATACCGGTGTCACTTAACAAATCAAGTATTTTAATCTCTGTTTCATCAATTATTACCCTCTTTTTATTTGTAACGATTTCTCCAAAACCATAGTACTCTTCTAATATATCTGAAATTGAATCCGTAAGCTTAGCTCCGTTTTTTATCAATTCATTTGTACCTTTACTATTAGGAGAGTTTATATTCCCCGGTATTGCAAATACATCCCTTCCCTGTTCCAATGCAAAATCTGCAGTTATAAGGGAACCACTTCTTTTATTTGCTTCTACTATTAAAACTCCTTTAGATAAGCCGCTTATTATCCTATTTCTTGCAGGAAAATTCTGTGGCAATGCATTATAACCTAATGGATATTCAGATATAATTGCCCCATTTTTTATTATTTCTTTGGCTAAATTCAATCCGCTTCTAGGATAAACATAATTCAAACCGCAGCCAAAAACAGCTATTGTTCTTCCCCCGGCTTTTAATGCTCCTTTGTGTGCCGATGAATCAATTCCCAACGCCATACCGCTAACAACTGTAAATCCTGCCTCAACTAATTCTTTTCCAAATTGAAAAGCTGTTTTCAAACCGTATTCTGTTGCTTTTCTTGAACCAACAATAGCAAAAGAATTAAAATCTTCTTCAACTATTTCTCCTTTTATATACAATACCGGCGGCGGATCATAAATATTTTTCAAATTATCAGGGTAATCGGGGTCGTGTACAGTATAAACCAATATATTGCTACTTTTTAATTTGCTTATATAATTATCTATTTTAGTTATATCTCGTTTTGCTATTATTAAATCTATTGTATCATTATTGATTATATTTGATTCTTCCAATTCTTTTTTACTACATTTAAAAACCTTCTCGGCATTACCAAAGTACTCCACTAATTGATGATATTTTCTGGAACCGATTGTTGGAAGTCCGGAAAGCCAAATGCAATACTTCTTATCCTTCATATCGATACCTCTTTTTCTTTTATATGTAAAAAAGCTTACTTATGAAATAATATCACATATATTATAATAATGTAATAAAAACAAATGTCAAAATTTTTATAAAAAAAAATTTTTTTAGAAGGTAAAATCATTTTTCTAGGGAATATATATATTTATTACTGACATTAGGAGCGTTTTAATGATATACAAAGTACATTCTTGTTCAATCTACGGAATAAACGGTTATATTGTAAATGTAGAAATTGACCTATCAAATGGATTACCCGGCTTTGACATTGTCGGATTACCTGATGCCACTATAAAAGAGTCTAAAGAAAGAGTAAGAGCGGCAATTAAAAACTCAAGTTTTCAATTCCCTACAAAGCGTATAACAATCAACCTTGCACCTGCAGATATAAAAAAAGAAGGTTCTGTTTTTGATTTAGCTATAGCTGCAGGTATACTAGGTGCTAATATGTTTTTTCCTGATGATAATATAAATAAAACAATATTTTTGGGAGAACTTTCACTGGATGGGAGCGTAAAAAGTATCAAAGGAATCCTACCAATGTGCATAGAAGCCAAAAAAAATGGTTTTGAACGAGTCATCATATCAAGAGAAAATTCAAAAGAAGCAGCTTTAGTTAAAGGGCTATCTGTTTTTCCGGTTAAAGATTTAACCGAAATGGTAGATTTTTTAAATGATATAGAAATAATTGAACCTGCAACCAGCGATATGAGCAATCTTTTGCTAAATCCCATTGAAGATTTTGATTTTAAAGATGTCAAAGGTCAGCATACAGTTAAAAGGGCTTTGGAGATAGCAGCGGCCGGGTCCCATAACATCCTGATGATCGGTCCACCCGGTTCAGGTAAAACTATGTTAGCAAGAAGAGTTCCTACCATACTCCCGGACATGACTTTTGAAGAAAGCCTTGAAGTTACGAAAATATATAGTGTAGCAGGTTTATTAAAAGAAGATGAAAACCTAATTACCAGAAGACCATTTAGAGCACCTCATCATACTATTTCGGCCGCTTCCCTTACAGGCGGTGGGAGAATCCCAAGACCCGGCGAAGTTTCTCTATCTCACCACGGTGTTTTGTTCCTTGATGAGATGCCGGAATTTCCAAAACATGTATTGGAAGTTTTAAGACAACCTCTGGAGGATGAATGTGTAACTATATCTAGAGTTAACGGAACAGTTACATTTCCCGCAAAGTTTATGATGATTTCTTCAATAAATCCTTGCCCATGCGGATTCTTTGGTGATGAAAGCGGCAGATGCAACTGTACTGCTTCTCAGATTAAAAACTATATGGGAAAAATATCCGGGCCTTTAATGGACAGGATAGACTTACAAGTAGAAGTAAAAGCATTAAAATTTCATGATTTAGACGAAACATCAAAATCAGAAAGTTCTGAATCTATTAGAAAACGCATTAACATTGCCAGACAAATACAATTGGAAAGATATAATAATCAAGGAATTTTTTCAAATTCCCAGCTTAAACCAAAACACATGAGTAAATATTGCAAAATCGGTAAAACTGAAAAAAACTTACTTAAAGAAGCCTTTGACAAATTTAATCTAAGTGCAAGAGCATATAATAGAATTTTAAAAGTAGCCAGAACAATTGCAGATTTAGAAAGCTGTGAAAGCATAAAAATTCATCATATAGCTGAAGCAATACAGCATAGAACCTTAGATAAAAAATATTATTTTTAATAACTATTTTAGTTTTCTAATGTATAACAATATCGGTGGGCAGTTTATCCAATTTATAAAATCCATCATTAGAACAGCATATTTTTTATAATCAAGCTGTTTAGCATATTTCAGTACGGCATCTTTTTCTACAAATCCGCTATCCCCACCATAATAGACGACTATTGTAATTATCCCTCCAATTTTTAATAGCTTCAATGAGGTTTTTAATGCAGTGATCGTATTGCCGGGTTTAGTTGCTATTTTATGATCTCCCCCCGGTAAATATCCCAAATTAAACATAACTGCGCTGATTTCATTAATCACATACTTGTCCATATACTGATGTCCGCTTTTTATTAGCTCTACACGATGCTCCAGTTCGTTTTCATTTAGTATTTTTCTTGTTCTTTCTATAGCATTATCTTGAATATCAAATGCATATACTATACCCGTATTACCTACGAGTTTTGCCATTAATAAAGTATCATTTCCATTTCCTGCTGTGGCATCAACAGCTGTATCTCCTTCTTTTAAATGCTTTGAAATTATCTCATGGGATATACTTAATGCATTTTTCATAATAAATCCCCTTAAAACTTAATACCCTAAACTACCATTATATTCAAAGGCATTTTGTATTAAGTTTATACTATTAATCCTATCATCCGTTTCTATCAAAATTTCCACTATATCAAATCGACTCATCCATTGTGTTAAATTATTCCTATTAATATAATGCAAGGCAGTCTTAACTATTTTAATTTGCTTATTATAATTAACTGCTTCACAAGGTCTTCCATACTGATTAGAACTTCTGGTTTTAACTTCAATAAATGATAAAGTATCACCATCTGCAGCGATAATATCAATTTCTCCTATTTTGCATCTGTAATTTTTTGCTAAAATCTTATAACCTTTATTCTCTAAAAACTCTATTGCGAGATTTTCTCCATAAATACCTAAAGATTTATTTTTATGCATTGAACTCTCCCCTTTTTTTATCTATATGACATACGAATACTAATATCTCTGCAACTATCTCATATAATTCAGTAGGAATTTCCGATCCCAATTTTAGATTCAAAAGAGTTTCAACTAATGAATCATCTTTAAAAAAAGGAATGTTATTCTTTTTTGCTGTATTGATTATTTTTTCAGCAATAACTCCCTTACCCATAGCTGTTATTTTGGGAACAGAATCGCCTTTTTCATATCTTATTGCAGCTGCCTTTTTAATCTTATCTTTTTTATTCATAGTTATAACCTCACATCAATACCTTGTCTATACGACCTATCTTTATTTAAATTATTCTCAAAAGAAATGGGATTTACTTTCTTATCCTTTTTTTCAGTAACTGATATAACAGTACCATAACCCTTGCTTTCCAATAGATGAACTAAAGTTTCAGAATAGCTATTAAAGAGGCTTGATATTATTTTATTTTCTGTTTTAAAAACGATATTAATTAACTTATTAGATATATGTATTAAGCTTTCAATATGGCCTAAGTACTCTAAATCTAAAGATATTAATATACTGGCATCAGATAGGTCTACTTTTTTACCTCTTTTACCTCTTTTATAAATATAAATATCAGCAGAAGCTTTAAAATCATTAACAAGTATAGGTATATTATAATAATTAAAATGTTCATTAATCGATTTTATTAATAATAATGTGCTTTTCAAATTATGTATATTATCTTTTAATCCGAAATTTGTTATGTGATTTTTTTCAATAGTTTCCTCCAGTTTTTTTACAGACTTTATCAGTTTAGCTATTTGATTGCTATAAGTATTTTTATCTAATTTATCAATTTCCAAAAACACTCTTAATAATTCTTTTGATTGACTAATTAATTCCTTATAATTAGTACCATCTATGGTATCAATTATTTCGGTGAGGTAATCAGCTAGCCCTCTACCGTCCGATATCAAATGATTTAAAACAAATATGTTTTGTGGTGTTACTTCCAGATCTTTAGAAAGCAGATAGGAAACTATCTCTTTATTAATGGTCTCTATAGATTCAATTGTTTTGTTTCCTTGAAAAATTAAATTCTTTAAACCATTTGCCGCATCTTCTTCTAAATCAAATATCTCTGCAATCCTAGTTAAAAGTAAGCCATAATCTTCTGGTTTTAAATGTTGAATGTCATCCTCGCTCAAGAAACTACTTATATAATCATAATAATTAGTTTGCTCACTCATTAAAGGCATTTTGTTTAAAATATCAATAGGTAATTCTAAAAAGCTTTCTTCGGATATCAATAGATTTGATAAAATCTCATTTTTATTCGACTTTATCAATTCAGACGCTTTTAATAAATAATCAAAATATTCTATTTTATCTTTATTTATGGGTTGTAAAAATTTTAAAAGACTTTGCAATATATCTTTGCTTGCATTACTTTTCCCAATACTTAGCTCTTGAATCATTAAATTAACGTTTTTTTCCACCTTATTATCAAAATCATCAGTATTCAAAATTTTAGCATAAATATTATCATCGGTTATTTTATTTATTATAATAGAAATGACTTTTTCTTCAATTAAATTTTCATCAGGAAGAAATAATGCTGATAGCAATTGATCTCCCGAAGTCCTCAAAGTTATCAAACCATTTTCATTATTTACAACTCTGCCTTTAACAATATCTCCAACCTTTAAATTTCTTACATTTACTTCATTGAAACTAGGCTGATTCATTCTATCAAGAGAATTAATCTTCATTTTATCACCATCTAAATGTTTTTTAAAAAAGTCTTCCTGTGTATAGGTAGGATACCATATTTTCTTATATTTTCAAAATGTTGTTTAGTCCCATAACCCTTATGTTTGGAAAAACCATATCCCGGGTAAATATTATCATATTTCGCAATAAGGCTATCTCTTTTTACCTTTGCAATAATGGAAGCAGCAGCAATTGAGAAGCATAGAGAATCTCCCTTTATAATCGCTTTTTGCGAAATTTCTATGTCTATTAGTGTTTCTGCATCTATTAATAAAAAATCGGGTTTTAATGAAAGATTTTCAACAGCTTTTTTCATAGCTAAGTGAGTTGCATTACGTATATTTATGGAATCAATTATCAACTCATCCACAATACCTATGCCAATAGATAATGCACTATTCATTATTTCATTATAAAAAAAGTCTCTTTTCTTTTCGGATAATTTTTTTGAATCTTTTATACCTGATATTTCATCTTCCCTATCAAGTATTACAGCTGCCGCAACAACAGGACCCGCTAGCGGACCTCTTCCTGCTTCATCTATACCTGCTATACTTTTATATCCTCTTTGTAATAATACGTCTTCATATTCCCAAGTCGGTTCAGAATAAGTTTTCTCTGTTTTATTTGATTGTTTTTCCATTTTTATTACCTACCTTTATATTTCGGTCTTTCAAGGGATATTCTGCCTAGTTTTCCTGTTCTAAAGTCTTCCATAATTAGTGCAGAAACTCTATTTATATCAATTTCCCCGCCCGCCAATAGACACCCTCTTTTTTTACCTATATATTGCAACAAACCTTCAACGGATTCGATTTTATGAAAATTATATCTTCTATTAAGTTTTTCGGGAAACTCTTGCAAACCTTTTAATAAAAATCTTTTTGATAATTCATTTACGTCCATTATTTCATCCTTTATAGCTCCTGTAAAAGCTAAGTTCTGTGCAATTATTTCATCATCAAATTTAGGCCATAATATCCCGGGCGTATCTAAGAGTTCAAAGTCTTTACTTATTTTTATCCACTGCTTTGTTTTTGTTATGCCGGGAATTCCCCCGGTTTTAGCTATGCTTCTATTTACCACTTTATTTATAAAGGATGATTTACCTACATTAGGAATACCTATGATAACCGTTCTTATAGTCTTATGTATTATACCTTTACTTTTTTTCTTTGAAATATCATCTTTCATCATTTTTCTACATTCTATCAGAACATCTTTGATTCCCTTACCTTTTAAAGAATCAACAAAAATAGCTGTTATACCCTCACTATAAAAGTAGTCCTTCCATTGCTCATTGACATTTTCATCGGCCAGATCACTTTTATTAAGCACTATCATACTTTTTTTATTACCTACGATAGTATTAATCTCAGGATTTCTACTGCTTATCGGTATTCTCGCATCAAGCATTTCAATTATAATATCAACTAATTTTAATTCTTTAGCGATTGTTTTTTGAGCTTTAACCATATGACCCGGATACCACTGTATATTCACAAAATTCACTCTCCTGAAAACAGTTTAAAAAAAGGGCCTATGCCAGCCCTTTAAATTACATTGTACTCTTAATTTTTGCAGCCTTTCCGACTCTTTTTCTCATATAGTTCAGCTTTGCTCTTCTAACTTTTCCTCTTCTAATAATTTCAATCCTATCCACTCTTGGAGAATGAACAGGAAAGGTTCTTTCCACGCCAACTCCGTAAGCTACCCTTCTAACAGTGAAAGTTTTCGAAAGACCCCCGCCTTGTATTTTTAAAACATAGCCTTCAAAGGCTTGTAATCTTTCCCTCGCACCTTCCACAACTTTTACATATACTTTAACTGTATCCCCAACTCTAATATCAGGCACATCTTTCTTTAGCTGTTCATTTTCAATCATAGTTATCAAATCCACAGTTGACCCTCCTTCCTCGCAGACATTCATACCATTAGCTTTGATAGCGGAATGCCTTTAATAACATGGCAATTATACCATAGCAGTTATTATACTGCAAATCATTATTGCTTCTCAATTTCTTTAATAATTTCTTTTAGAACTTCTTTGTCATTCTCATCTAATGATGCACTATTTAGTAAATCAGGTCTTTTCATATAAGTCCTTTTAATAGATTGATATTTTCTCCACTTTTCTATGTTTTTATGATGCCCGGAAAGCAGTATATCCGGTACTTTAAAACCCATAAAATCGGCAGGTCTGGTATATTGAGGATATTCTAATAATCCACTGCTAAAAGTCTCTATACTATAAGATTCTTCTTCTTTTAATACTCCGGGTATTAATCTAGACACCGAATCTACAACCGCCATTGCTGCTATTTCCCCGCCTGTCAAAATATAATCCCCAATAGTTATTTCTTCGTCAACAAGTTCTTCCAAAACTCTTTCATCTATTCCTTCATAATGACCGCAAATAATTGCAATGTTTCTATGTTTGAGTAAACCTTGTGCCTTTTTTTGATTAAAAACTATACCTTGCGGACTCATTAAGATAACATGGGGTCTTTCTCCAATATCTTCAACTACATGATTCAATGTAGAAAAAATAGGACCGCATTGCATAACCATTCCGAGACCGCCTCCATAAGGGTAATCGTCAACGCGTTTGTGTCTATCATCGGAGAAATCTCGTATATTATGCAAAGCAATCTTTACTAGCCTTTTATCTATAGCCCTTTTTATTATACTTTCTCCAAAAACATTCTCGAACATAGATGGAAACAACGTAAGAATATCAAACCTCATTTACATCAAACCTTCCGGTAATTCCACTATTAATCTGCTGTTTTCTATATCAATTTTTTTAAAAATATTTTTTAATGCAGGTATTAGCACTTCATTTTCATCATTTTTTACAATATATACATCGTTACTTCCGGTTTTTATAACATCTTTAATCTTTCCCAAATAAAGACCTTCTACAGTAAATACTTCAGCATCTATCAAGTCACATATAAAATACGAATCGGAAGGTAATTTTACCGCATCTTCTCTGCTTACTTTTATATATTTACCACTAAATTCTCCTGCAGATTCTACGCTATCTATTCCCTTTAATTTAACTATCACTAAATTTTTTAAGTATTTAACATAATCTACTTTAAATTTACTTATTTCATTTTTCATCTCAATAAATACATCATCAAGATTATCAAATCTTTTAGTATTATCAGTTAACGGATAAACTTTCAGTTCACCTTTTATTCCATATACACCGATTATTTGCCCTACACTAATATACTTAATCATAAAACCACCTATTATCTTCTAACTTAGGAACTAAAAATCAAATGCTATCACAATATTTCTATAATCACCTTTTTATTGACTTTCACAGCAGCTGATTTTACTACAGTTCTTATAGCTTTAGCTATTCTGCCTTGTTTTCCTATTACTTTGCCCATATCCTCAGAAGCTACACTTAATTCATAAATAATAGATTTATCGCCTTCTACCTCTTTGACATTAACTTCTTCAGGCTTATCTACAAGAGCTTTTGCAATTACTTCTATTAATTCTTTCAAAATAAACACCCCTATCAGAATACTATTCAATGATTCCTACCTTTTTAAACAAGGATTTAACGGTATCTGAAGGTCTAGCTCCATCTTCCAGCCATTTTTTTGCTTTTGCTTCATCAATTTTTATTTCAATAGGTTCTCTTATGGGATTATAGTATCCTATCTCTTCGATAAATTTGCCATCTCTAGGTGATCTGGAATCTGCAACTACTAATCGGTAAAAAGGAGCCTTCTTTGCACCCATTCTTCTTAATCTAATTCTAACTGCCACTTTCTCACCTCCTAATCTAATTTATATAATATTAATCAACTAAAGAAAGGTAATCTTTTTTTACCCTTTTTAAAGTCTTTACCCATATCAGAAAACTGCTTAAACATTTTTTTAGTTTGCTCAAAATTTTTAATTATTCTATTCACTTCTTGAATACTGCTACCACTACCTATTGCAATTCTTCTTCTCCTGCTGCCATTTAAAATTGTCGGGTCCTGTCTTTCTTTTTTTGTCATTGAATTTATTATAGCTTCAATCTTTACCAATTCTTTATCATCTACTTCTAGATTTTTAAGCTTCCCGGTTTTAATTCCCGGAATCATATCAACTAATTGACTAAGGGGACCCATATTTTTCATTTGCTGAAGCTGATCTAAAAAATCTTCAAAAGTAAATTGTTGGCTTCTTATTTTTCTTTCAAGTTCCATCGCTTTTTTTTCATCTATTGTTGATTGAGCCTTCTCTATTAGACTTAGCATATCTCCCATACCAAGAATTCTGGAAGCCATCCTATCAGGATAAAAAGGTTCTATATCGGCAAGTTTTTCTCCTATGCCGGAAAATTTAATAGGCTTACCGGTTACAGCTTTAATAGATAAAGCAGCCCCACCTCTAGTGTCCCCATCAAGTTTTGTCAAGACAACACCACCAATGCCCAATTTGTTATTAAAGCTATCGGACACATTTACTGCATCTTGTCCCGTCATGGAATCTACAACAAGAAGTATCTCCTCCGGTTTAATGCTTTCCTTTAATTGTAATAATTCTTCCATCAACTCTTCGTTAATATGAAGTCTTCCTGCAGTATCTATTATTATCAAATCATTGCCATTTTTAGTAGCATGTTCAAAAGCAGCTTTACTTATATCCACTGGACTAAGCTTATCACCAAGGGAGAATACATCGACTCCCGCTTGTTCACCTACTACTTGCAATTGTTTAATAGCCGCGGGCCTATATATATCGCAAGCAACTAATAAAGGCCTTTTACCTTGTTTTTTAAAGTGCAACCCTAGTTTACCGCAGGTTGTAGTCTTCCCGGAGCCCTGCAGACCCACCATCATAATAACGGTAGGAGGCTTTGAAGAAAACTCTATTTTACTTTGTGTTGAACCCATCAGTTTTGTTAATTCATCATTTACAATTTTAATTACACTTTGACCGGGGGTTAGGCTTTCTAATACTTCAAGCCCGATTGCCCTTTCTGTAACTCTATTTATAAACTCTTTAACGACTTTAAAATTTACATCAGCTTCTAATAAAGCAATTCTGACTTCTCTCATTGCTTCTTTTACATCTTTCTCATTAAGCTTTCCTCTTCCCCTAAGCTTTTTAAAAGTTTCTTGAAGTTTACCGGCTAAACTCTCAAAAACCATTTAAATACCTCCAATATAATTACATAATCTTTTTAATAATATTTTTTATTTCAATTAATTTTTTTCTAATTTCTTTAACATCATCGATATTACTATTTAGGATTTTTTCCAACTTTGAATTTACCTCAACTATGAGCATATTATGTTTACTAAATCTTTCTACCAATTTAAGCTTTTTTTCATATCTATCTAAGGCATTTTCAGCTCTTTTTAGGGTATCATAAACACCCTGCCTGCTTATACCGGTGTTTTCAGAAATCTCACTAAGCGTAAGATCATGATTATAGTATAAATCTATAATACTATTTTGTTTATCTGTAAGTAATTCGCCATAAAAATCATAAAGCAATGATTTATAAACAATACTGTTTTCCATGAGCACACCCCAAATAATATATTACTTAAATAATAAATCAATGCATTAAAACGAAATAAATTTAATAGGACTATTAAATAATCAACATGAAACTACCACTTCCATTGAAATCGCAATTCCTTGCATCACCTGTTTAGTATAGAAAGTAAAACTTCCTTGTCAAATAAAAAATACCTTTGTAAAGGTAATAACCCTTACATTGGTATTCTATATTATAAGATTTCAGAAGTCAATATTTATTTAAGTTTTTATTCAATAAACAATGCATTCACAAAATCTTTTGGTTCAAAATCTTGCAAGTCATCAATATTCTCCCCAACGCCGATTAATTTTACAGGTAAATTAAGTTCTTCTTTTATAGCTATAACTATGCCTCCTTTAGCAGTTCCGTCCAATTTTGTTAACACAATACCATTAATATCAGCTATTTCTTTAAAAGCCCTTGCTTGCGCTATCGAATTTTGACCGGTAGTTGCATCTAAAACAAGAAGAATTTCCTGGAATGCTTCAGGATACTCCCTATTAATTACTTTAAATATTTTCTTTAGCTCTTCCATTAGGTTCTTTTTATTATGAAGTCTTCCTGCAGTATCACAAATTACTACATCGGCTTTTTTGGATTTCGCAGATTGAATAGCATCATAAATAACTGCAGCAGGATCGCCGCCTTCCTGATGTTTAATTAAATCAACATTTATTCGCCTACTCCATACCTCTAATTGTTCAATAGCTGCTGCTCTAAAGGTATCTGCTGCCACGACAATTACCTTTTTCCCTTGTTCTTTATATTTGTAAGCTATTTTCCCGATTGATGTAGTCTTCCCTACCCCATTGACTCCTATCATAACAATAATTTTCGGAAAACTGTTTTCCAATGTATTTACTTTTTCTCCTATAATACTTATGATTTCTTCCTTTAAAATTTCAGTAATTTTAGATAAATCGGTTATATTCTCTTTTTTAACTCTATCCTTTATTTTTTCTATAATTTGAATAGAAGTTTCAACACCTATATCTGAAGTTATAAGTATTTCCTCTAATTCATCGATCATTTCATCGTCTAAAGCCTTAAAACTTCCAAAAATACTATTGATCTTCTTACTTAAATCTTCTCTAGTCTTTGATAATCCATGCTTTAATTTCTGATAAATCGATTGTTTTTTATCTTTATTATAACTATCACAACTATTTTCAGTCTCTTTACAAAATTTATCCATCTTTTAAATCTCCATTTCTAACTTACTTTATCTTCTAGCTGAACTGATAATAAAACTGATGTCCCTGTATCTTGCATGCTTACTCCATATAAGCAATCTGCCATTTCCATGCTTCCTTTTCTATGTGTTATAATAATGAATTGTAGATTCTTAGACAGCTCCTTTAAAAAATTTGCATACCTGACAACATTTGCATCATCAAGCGCCGAATCAATCTCATCCAATACACAAAATGGAACCGGCTTCATTATAAGTATGCCGAACAGTAAAGCAATCGCTGTAAGCGCTCTTTCTCCACCGGACATAAGCATTAAATTTTGAGGCTTTTTATTAGGTGGTCTTACAATTATATCTATAGGTGATTCCAATATGTTTTCTTTATCCTCTAAAACAACTTGAGCTGAACCACCTCCGAATAATTTAACAAAAACTTTATTGAAATTTTCGTTGATACGGCTAAACTCGCTTAAAAATTGATTTCTCATATAATTTGTTACTTCCTCTATAACTGCTATTAAAGACTCTTTTGCTTCTTTCAAATCATTAAGCTGACTATTTAAAAAAGTATACCTTTTATTCAATCTTTCATATTCCTCCACAGCATTTACATTGACAGTACCTAAATCCTTAATTTTCTCCTTCAGTTCTTCAATTCTTTTTACAGACTTATTTATGTTAAATTTTTCAATTCTATACGAAGCTGCTTGGTTATAATTCAATTCATATGATTCTAATAATTTCATTTCCAAACTTTCTATTTCCATTTCATTTTTTGCTTTTTGCAAATCATTTTTATATAAACTATTTTGTAATTCTGATATATCTATCTGGCATTGTTTTATCCGGTTTTCAATAGATTCTGATGTTTTTTGATGTTGAATTGATATCTTTTTTAAATTTTCCAATTCATTTTGTTTTGTAGTTAGTTGTATTTCCATATTTTCCATTATATTATTTATATCATTCTCTTTGTCCTTAATGTAGTTAAGATTATTTTTCCCATCATTAATAAGCAAAACATTTTTATTTATCTTATTATTAATATTTGCTTCATTTGTTATTAAATTAGCAAGAGTTCCTTCTACACTATTTTTTTGTTGTTTAAGCTCTGCTTCTTTTACTTTTATATCGGTTAATTTTTTAATAAAAACATCTCTTTCATATTTAGTAGTTTTAAAACTCTCTTCCAAAACAGAAATTTCCTCTAGTAGTATTTCATTTTCTCTTGCCATCTCTTGTAATTTGCTTTTATCTGTTTCAATTGCTAAATTGTATTCTTCTCTATCTTTTACTAAGTCTGCCACGTCTTTTTCATTGATTTCCAGCTTTGATTGTATCAATTCTATATCGTTATTAATATAAATCAATTTATTGTTAATACTTGAATGCTCTATTTTCAAATTATGTTGATTCTCATTTAATTTTAAAATTTTATTATCTAATTCTAAATACTCTTCTTTTTGCAAGCTTAAACTATTATTTAAATCATCTAATTCCTTCAATACTGATTTATATTCATTTCTTAATTGTAATATTTGGTTCTTTCTGCTTAAAATTGTATTTGTTGCCGCAAGTTTGCTACCACCGGTAATAGCTCCCCCTACACTAAATATTTCCCCTTCCAAAGTTACTATTTTTATCTCATATTTTGAAGCCTTTCCAAGCTTAATGGCAGTATCCATGTTATCCACAATTATAGTACGTCCAAGTAAATAATAAATAATATTTTTATATTCTTCATTATACCTAATTAATTCGGCAGCTATACCAATAAACCCAGGTGATTTTAGCTTGTTCAGTTCACCGGAGTTTACTCTTTTAGGCTTAATAGATGCAATTGGTAAAAATGTAGCTTTACCCATATTATTTTTCTTTAAAATGTTTATTAGCTTCTTAGCGTCTTCTTCACAGTCAATAACAATATTTTGCATAGCAAAACCCAATGCCGCTTCTATCGCCGTTGTATAATCCTGGGGCACCGAAACTAATTCGCCCACAACACCCCTAAAGCCTTGCACCATATTCTTTATGCTGCCTTGTCTAATTAGAATGCTTTTTATTGTTCTATTATAACCGCCATATTCTTTTTCCATTTCTTCTAATAGCCTTAATCTGGAAAGTATATTATCTTTATTTGATCTTATTTTGATTAATGCTTCCTCAGTTTTACTCATTTTATTTTCTTTTTGATTCTTTTCAAAATGAAACAATTCTTCTATATTATTTTTTTTTGCTAATTCTTCTTTAATAAACACTATATCCTTTTCGATTTGGCTTTTCATTTTTATCTTTTCTTCATGTTGCATATTCAAACTATCACTATCATTGTTAATCTGTTTAATCCTGCTATTAATATTTTTAATGATTTCACTTATTCCGCTAATACTACTTTTAATATCCGATTGCTTGTTTAAATATTCTATATGCCTTTGTTTATTCTTCTCTATAATATCTTCCATGTTAGCTATTGAAGAATATCTTTCTTTATATTCAGATTCCATATCCCTAAGGAATTTCCCAACCCTTCCCAATTCATCTGTTAGAGCTCTTTGTTCCTTCTTATTATCTTCAATGCTTGCTGAATTAATATTTATTTCATTTAGCAATTCATTATTTTCAGTAGACAACTTTTTTATATTCCCATCAATATATGAGGCTTTTTCTCTATATACTCGTAATTCTCCATCTGATTTTTCTTTTTTATTAATCAACTCATAAATGTTTTGATTTAGATTCCCTATTTCCGATTCCAAATTTTTTATTTCTATTCTATTCTTTTCTCGGCTATTTTCAATTTCCTGCAAAAGTTTACTTTTCTGTTCATGATTATCATTTAGCATCTTTATTTCATTCTTTATATTGTCTAATCTTTTATTACTTCTATCAATATTTGAAACAATAAGATTAACATCCAATGTTTTTAATTCATGTAAATATTTTTGATACTTTTTTGTTGTTTCAGCTTGTTCTAATAAAGGTTCCAACTGGCTTTCAACTTCTTGCAATATATCTTGAATTCGAATTATATTTTGTTCTGTACGTTCCATTTTTTTCTCAGATTCAAGCTTTCTATATTTGTATTTAGATATACCTGATGCTTCTTCAAAAATAGCCCTTCTGTCATCCGATTTATTACTTAATATTTCATCTATTTTACCTTGTCCAATAATTGAATATCCATCTTTACCAACACCTGTATCCATAAATATTTCAGTTAAATCTTTTAATCTGCATTGAGTCTTATTTAGATAGTATTCACTCTCACCCGAACGAAACATCCTTCTAGTAACGCTTATTTCGTTATAATCTAAATCTATACCCTTGTCGGTATTATCAAGAACTATAGTTACTTCTGCAAATCCTGCTGCTTTCATTTTTTCACTACCTGAAAAAATTATATCTTCCATTCTATTTCCTCTAAGGGTCTTAACACTTTGCTCTCCTATCACCCATCTAATTGCATCAGCTATATTGCTTTTCCCGCTTCCATTCGGTCCAACAATTGCATTAATACCATTAGTAAAATTCAATTCAATTTTCCCTAAAAAAGATTTAAACCCATTAATCTCTAGTTGTTTAAGAAACATATTAACTCCTTCTATCTCTATATTAGTAACTTTTCATACCTTTTCTAGTTTTATGAACTATTTAGATGTTGAAGTTTAATCTATAAGCCTAATCATAATATTTTTTTACACCTTTATAATACTCCATTTTTGACAAGCTATATTTATCATCATTTATATTAACTTCAATGGAATCTTTATTAATGCTATCTACCATATAGTTAAATGCAACAGTTGGAAACTGTTTACAAAAATATCTGATATTTGACTTTTTCTGTCCTATCACATTTGAATAATTCTTAGAATTGCTGATAATGGTGACAACAGAATCGGAAGTCACTTTGGCAAGATTCAAAACGAACTCAATCATACCTTTATAAATCTCGGTCTCAACAAGCTGTCTAAAAGAAGGGTGGTAAGGCCCTGCAACAACATTTTTACCCATTTGCATTTCATCTGTAGGCTGAAGACCTATTCGAATAACTTTTATATTGTTACTTTCAAAATTTATCAGCATTTCTTTGCTTATATCTATTGCTTCAAAAAGTTCCAGTGGTTCATACTTTCCGGATTCATATAAATACTCCATATAAGTATCCTTAATAACCAAAGCCGGATAGATCCTAACAAATTGAGGCTTCAAATTTATAACTTGCCGAGTGGTTTCTAAGCATTTGTTTTTATTGTCATTAGGCAAGCCAACCATTAATTGCACACCTATTGTGAATTTTTTTTCTTTCAAGATATTTATAGCATTTATTGTATCTTTAATAGAATGACCTCTTTGACTGGCGCTTAGAACTGCCTCATCCATTGATTGAACTCCTAATTCTACTATAGACACACCAAATTTTTTTAAATTATCTAATATATCATTATCTATGTAATCCGGTCTGGTTGAAAGCCTAATAGCATTTATATCTCCATTTTTAAGGTATTTATTAGCTATGGATAAATATTGATTCTGCTCTTTTTCAGATATTGCAGTAAAACTTCCTCCAAAAAATGCAACTTCTATATTCACATCATTTTTTTTTATTGTTTTCAAATATTTGCTTATTTGATTATCTACATCACTTTTTGCTAGCTCATGTATTTGTCCGGTAATTCTTTTTTGATTGCAAAAAACACAATTATGCGGACAACCTTTATGGGGAACAAATATTGGTATAATATAGTTTTGTTTACTCATCTTTTAACCTCAAGACTTCTATAGCATTTTTTGCTGCAAGTTGCTGGGCATCTTTTTTGCTATACCCTTTTCCTACGCCAACTATTTTGTTGTTTAAAAATAGTGCTATAGAAAATTCCTTTAAATGATCCGGGCCCGTCTCGGATAGCACCTTATACTTTATTAAACCTAGATTATTCTTTTGAATATATTCTTGAATAAAAGATTTATAATCGTTAAAAATTTTATTTTTTATAGAAGATTCTATAGTATTTTTTAGAATAGAAAGCACAAATTCTTCCGCTTTTACAAACCCTCCGTCCAAGTAGATTGCGGCAATCAATGCTTCTATTGCATCTGCAAGTATAGATGTTCTATGCCTGCCTCCGGAACTTTCTTCTCCTTTGCTTAAAAAAACATAGGAGCCTAAATTTATAGATTTGGCAGCAAAAAATAAAGATTGTTCACATACAATATTTGCTCTCATTCTGGTCAGCTGACCTTCGGTTATATCAGTTTTGTTTTGAAACAAGTATAAAGAGATAATCGTATTCAAAATAGAATCGCCTAAAAACTCAAGTCTTTCATTATGAGAATAATCAAAATCCTTTTCATTAGCAAAAGAACTATGAGTAAGAGCGGTATATAAAAGTTCAATGTTTTTAAACTTATATCCAATTATCTCTTCTAACTCACTTAAATCTTTTTTCTCTTTTATATGCATATGTAGAACTATTCCTTTCGCTTACATTGTCATTAAGTTCTATTTCTAAGTATATCAATTAATTGTATTTTTTCAAGACTATTGAGGCATTGTGTCCGCCAAAGCCGAAGGAATTAGACATTGCATAAACAATATCTTTTTCTCTTGGAACATTTGCTACATAATCTAAATCACAATTTTCATCTAAATAAGAATAATTTATTGTAGGATGAATTATACCTTTGCTTAAAGCCATTAGACATGCAACGGCTTCAACAGCGCCCGCCGCCCCAAGTAAATGACCAGTCATAGATTTTGTAGAACTAATAGGTATATTGTAGGCAAAATTACCAAAAAGTTTTTTTATAGCCATAGTTTCATATTCATCGTTTAATTTTGTTGAAGTGCCATGTGCATTAATATATCCAAGTTGTTCAGGTTCTATCTTCGCATCTGACAAAGCAAATTTCATTGCCTTAAAAGCGCCTTCCCCACCGGGAGCCGGAGCTGTTATATGATATGCATCTGCTGTTGAACCGTAACCGACTATCTCACCATATATATTAGCATTTCGATTAGCAGCATGTTCTAATTCTTCTAATATTAAAATCCCAGAACCTTCACCCATAACAAAACCGTCTCTATTTTTATCAAAAGGCCTCGAAGCCTTTTGAGGATTATCATTTCTTTCAGACAAAGCCTTCATTGAGCAAAATCCGGCTAATGAAAGTGGGGTTATTGATGATTCGGTGCCTCCTGTAATCATAATATCCGCATCATTTCTTTGAATTATTTTAAATGCCTCTCCGATTGCATTTGTCGAAGAAGCGCAAGCGGTTACTATAGTAATATTTGGCCCCTTGGCATTAAAAGTCATAGATATATATCCAGCTGCAATATTAGAGATCATCATGGGGATAAAAAATGGACTAATCCTACCAACACCTTTGTCCAACATTGTATTATATTGACTTTCTAATGTAGTTATTCCGCCTATACCTGTTCCAATACACACCCCTACTCTATACTCATCTTTAAATTTAAGACTAATATCTGAATCATCATAAGCCATCTTAGATGATGCCATAGCTAATTGAGTGAATCTATCCATTCTTTTAATTTCTTTTTTGCTAATAAAATCCATAGGATTAAAATCCTTGACAGTTGCAGCGATCTTTGTTGGATAATTATCAGTATTAAAGGTGCTTATTAAATCGACACCGGATTTTCCTTCAACCAAACTTTTGAAAAAAACTTCTTTCCCTATCCCAATAGGTGTTACAACACCAATCCCTGTTACAACTACTCTCTTCCTGTTCATATTCATTCTCCTCTTTAAATCAAGTAGTATTATCAATACTTCTGATTAATTTTATATTATATTAGCCGATTAATTTGGGTAAAATATTTAGAATCAATTTCAAAAAAAATGCCCCGAAAATCGGGACATTTTTATTTTACAGTAAAGTAAACTATGGATTTTATAAAGAAACTCCCATATGACGTAGTAATCTGTTATTTTAAACTACCTTACTGATTATTTTTTATGTAATCAACTACGTCATTAACTGTTACGAGTTTTTCGGCCTCCTCATCAGGTATTTCTATATCAAATTCTTCTTCGAGAGCCATGAGGAGCTCAACAATATCAAGTGAATCAGCTCCTAAGTCTTCAATAAAAGAAGACTCCATTGTCACTTCTTCTGCGTCAATACCAAGCTGTTCAATAACCTTATCTACGACCTTTTTAAAAATCATATATTTCACCTCCTTATAGAATTATATTATGATAATATTATATTAACATTCCACCGTCAATATTAATTACTTGACCGGTAATATAATCTGATTGGTTACCTGCCAGAAATAGTACTGCATTTGCTACATCCTCCGGTTTACCGGGCCTTTTCAAAGGAATTGCCGCTTTCATTTGTTCCTTCATTTTCTCAGGTATTACTGAGGTCATATCCGTTTCAATGAAACCCGGTGCGATGGCATTAACATTAATATATCTTGATGCCAATTCTTTAGCGATTGACTTTGTGAAACCTATCACTGCAGATTTTGATGCAGCATAATTGGATTGTCCCGCATTTCCCGTTATGCCCACAACAGATGATATATTGATTATCTTTCCTGTTCTTTGTTTAATCATCACCCTGCTAACAGTTTTTGTAAAATTAAATACTCCTTTTAAATTTATTTGCATTACTTGATCAAAATCATCTTCAGACATTCTGATGAGAAGATTGTCTCTTGTGATTCCTGCATTATTTACTAATATATCTATGCTACCTAATTCATTTAATACAGTATTTACAAATCCCTCCACTTCGGATAACTTTGAAACATCTGCTTTTTTTACTATTGCTTTAACACCTAATTTCTCTACCACATTTGCTACTTCCAAAGCTGCATTATCGTTTACCGAATAATTAATGGCAATATTAGCACCTTCTTTTGCCAATTTTATAGCTATTGCCTTTCCAATGCCACGAGAAGCCCCCGTGACTATAGCATTTTTCCCTTTTAAGAGCATTCCAATCTCTCCCTTAAACTATTAATCGTTTTTTCTAAAGATATGATATCCTCCACATTATATATTTTACTGGTTTTGTCAATCTTTTTAATAAAAGCTGTTAAGGTTTTTCCCGGGCCTACTTCAATGAAGGTGTCTACACCCATATCTATCATGTTTTTAATGCTGTCTTCCCATAAAACAGAGGAGCTGACTTGATCTATTAATAATTTTTTAATTTCATATTTGTTTTTTATCACTTGTGCATGAACATTTGATACTACAGGTATATCCATGTCATGAAATTCAACCTTATCCAGTTCCTTGGATAATTTTTCTCCGGCACCTCTTAGCATACTGGAATGAAATGGTGCGCTTACAGGCAGAATTATAACTTTTTTTGCACCCTTTTCTTTAAGAACTTTTGATGCATTTTCAACGGCTTTTGTTTGCCCTGCAATAACAATCTGTCCCGGACAGTTAAAATTCACGGGTTCCACAATACCATATCCCGAAGCCATCTTTAAACATTCTACAACTTCATCTTTTTGCAAACCCATTATAGCAGCCATGGTTCCCTCACCTTGGGGTACAGCCTCCTGCATATATTTTCCTCTCTTTTTGACTATTTCAACAGCATCCTCAAAACCAATAGCTTTTGATACAACCAAAGCAGTGTATTCACCTAAACTCAACCCGGCGGTGATATCAGGTTTAATACCGTTTAGTTTTAAAACCTCAAATAAAGCTATACTGGTTGTTAAAATAGAAGGTTGAGTATTCTCAGTTTTCTTTAGGTCTTCATCTTTGCCAGAAAAGCATAAACTCTTCATATCAATGCCTAATTTTTCACTCGCCCTATCAAAGATATCCATAGCTATATTATATCGATTTGCAATTTCTTTTCCCATTCCTATATATTGAGAACCTTGACCCGGAAATATACATGCTATTTTTAGCATTTGCTTATTACCCCACTATTTTATTTACTTTTTTTATTACTTTATAACTTTCTTCTATTATTCCATCAATAATATCTTTAACCGTTTTTATCTCTTTTACTATACCGCTTATCTGTCCTGCCATTACAGTGCCTGTATCGACATCACCTTCTACGCAGGCTTTCCTCAAACTGCCTTCACCCAGTTTTTCAAGTTCTTCAATTGGTACTCCAACTCTTTCCAATTTAATAAACTCTCTGTAAAGTTTATTTTTTATCATCCTAACCGGGTGACCTGTAGTCTTACCGGAAATTGATGTGCTTCTGTCCCCCGCTTTTATAATTGCATTTTTATAATTATTATGCACTGTACACTCTTTAGAACAAACAAATATTGTTCCCATTTGCACACCCTGAGCACCAAGTGCTAATGCTGATATAAAGCCTCTGCCATCCGCTATACCCCCGGCAGCAATTACAGGAATTTTAACTGCATCTACTACTTGCGGAACCAAAGCCATGGTTGTTGTTTCCCCGATATGACCACCGGCTTCAGTGCCTTCTACTATAACTGCATCCGCACCTGAATTCTCCATTCTTTTCGCAAGAGCAACAGAAGGTACAATAGGTATAACTTTTATATTATTTTTTTTAAGTTTTTTTATATACTTACTGGGATTTCCGGCCCCAAAAGATACTATAGGAACTTTTTCTTCGTAAATCAATTCTATTATTTCATCTACAAAAGGGGACAATAGCATAACATTTAAAGCAAATGGCTTATCAGTGCTATTTTTTATTTTTAAAATTTCTTTTTTTATTATTTCTGCAGGTGCATTACCGGAGCCAATAATACCTAATCCACCGGCATTCGAAACTGCCGCAGCTAACTCTCCTGTAGCTATCCAGGCCATTCCTCCTTGTAATATCGGATATTTAATATTTAATAAGCTGCAAATTTCTGTTTTAATCATTTAAACCCTCCTATTTATAACCATCTGATAACGGAAGATGCCCATGTTAAACCGCCGCCGAATGCTACTAATACAACATTATCTCCATTGGATAGCCTTTTCATCTTATTAGTTTCATCAAGGGCAACAGCAATAGAAGCAGCAGACATGTTTCCATATTTGTCAACATTTACAAAGACTTTATCTTCAGTCAAATCCAATCTTTTCATTGCATTTTCAATTATTCTTATATTTGCTTGATGGGGTATTAAATAATCTATATCACTTTTATTTAGGTTGCATAACTCCAAAGCCTTTTCCGTTGCAGTTTCCATTATCCTAACCGCAAATTTAAATACTTCCGAACCCTCCATCTTTATGTAATGCATAGATTTATTAATCGTCTCTATAGAGGCGGGATTTCTTGAGCCTCCTGCCGGCAAGTATAGTAAATCACAACCATTTCCATCTGAACCCAAATAAGTTGAAAGAATTTGATAACCTTTAGATTTTGAAACTATTGCAGCACCGGCTCCATCACCAAATAAAATGCAAGTATTCCTGTCTTTATAATCAGTAATCTTGGAAAGAACTTCAGCACCGATAACTAAAATATTATTTGCTGATCCGGATTTAATAAACTGTTCTGCAATTGATAGACAGTAAATAAACCCGGAACATGCCGCTTCAATATCAAAAGCTGTTGCGTTTATTGCTCCGATACTTTTTTGCACTAAACAAGCAGTCGAAGGGAATGCCATATCCGGTGTTACAGTCGCAACAATAATCATATCCAACTCAATAGGATCCAAATTAGCATCATTTAAAGCCTGAATAGCCGCCTTTGTTGCTATATCTGATGTCGCAATTTCATCAAGAACCTTTCTTCTTTCTTTGATACCTGTTCTGGAAACAATCCATTTATCGCTTGTGTCAACTATTTCTTCCAGATAACTATTGCTAATTACAGTATCCGGAACATAACTACCTGTTCCAATAATGCTCGCCGCATATTGACTAGCCTTCAAGTTAAACAACCCCTGTCTCATTAATTCCTTTATTTATTAATTGTATATAACTATTATCGTACAATAATTTTGCTTGTCTAATTGCATTTTTAATAGCTTTTTTATCTGAACTCCCATGTGCTTTTATCATTATTCCACTAATCCCCAAAAAGGGAGCACCGCCATATTCTTTATAATCGAAACGTTTTTTTAATCCAACGAAACTATTTTTCATTAAAATAGCCCCTATTTTTGACAAAAAGGACTTGTTGATCTCTTCCTTTATCATGCTCATCATTCCTGAAGCTAAACCTTCGGTATTTTTAAGTACAATATTCCCTACAAAACCATCACATACACAAACATCACATATCCCACTTACAATATCCCTAGCTTCAATATTCCCTATGAAGTTAAGGTTACTCTCTTTAAGCAATTCAAAGCTTTGTTTAGTTAGATCATTGCCCTTTCCTTCTTCGGAACCATTGCTGAGCAGCCCAACTCTTGGTTCGGCAATACCAACAATTCTTTCCATATATACTGAACCCATTAAAGCAAATTGAAATATGTTTATAGGTTTACAATCTACGTTTGCTCCCGCATCTAAAAGCATAAATCCACCATTTGTAGAAGGCAGTATAGGAGCTAATGCCGGTCTATCAATACCTTTTATTCTTCCAACTCTTAGTAAGGAGCCGGCTAAAAATGCGCCGGTGTTACCTGCAGAAAGAAAGGCATCACAATTATTATTTTTAACCAATTGCAAACCTAAAACCAATGACGAGTTCTTTTTTCTTCTTATTGCATTTACGGGAGCATCGTCATTTTTAATTATCTCCTGTGCTTCAACGATATGTATTTTCGAATTGCCAATATTAGGACCTAAATTGTCTTCTATATCTTTTTTTAAACCTACCAAATATATATCTATATCATATTCCCTCATCGCTTCAACGCAACCTTCAATAACAGCTTTTGGAGCATTGTCTCCACCCATAACATCCACTGCAATCTTCATTATATTCCCTCCTCCTGATTAAAAGAAACAAGAATAAATTTCCCTCTAAATACTTCAAGTCCTTTAATATTTATAAAAACCCAAACAAAATATTTATTTCCCCTTACTCTAGTTACTTCAGCCTTTGCTATTAATTTGTCACCTGCAAATACAGGACTTTTATATTTGATATTTGCAACTCCTATTAAAGCTACGCTGGCATCTATTACGGCAATAGCCAATGATTCAGCTTGTGCAAATATATGGCTGCCTCTTACTACATCAGTTTTTTCAAATGCCATAGAATAATCTGTTTCTAAAATGGAAATACCACTTTCCCCCAACCTTAAGTCAATAAGCTCTCCTATGATTTCTTTTCCGGCAATAGACCTTACCTTTAAATAGTTTTTCTCAGCAACATCTTTAATTCTTTCTCTAAGCTCACGAATACCTAATTCTAAACGATCCAATCTTATAGTTTGAATGCTTACATTATAAAAATCAGCCAGTTCTTCGTCTGTAAGAAAGGGATCCGATTCTATTTTTCTTAAAAGTGCAATTTGTCTTTCTTTTTTACTTAATGTTTTTTTCACTGAAGCACCTCCTACTATAATCTACACATAGTATCTGGTACTAAGTTATAGTATACAATAATACAAATACAAAAATCAACAACTAATTTTAAATAATTTTTTATTTTAAATAGCTATTGTTATTGTTCGTACCTTAACTGTTTCTGATAATCTCTCTATTATATTTGCTGTGATTACTGAGTTACAACGCAATCTTAATCAAATATTAATGATCTACAATAAAAAGTATAGATATATACAATGTCTGAACTGTAACTATTAACATTTATTTCTTTCCAATAGAAAATAACAGCGCCTAAACGCTGTTATTCATATTATTCCTCAACTTTTATAACTGTTCTATCCTTATAATATCCACAGGATTTGCATATTCTATGAGGCAGTTTTGGTTCATGACACTTTGGACATGCCACTAACCCCGGTAGTGTTAATTTCCAATTAGCTCTTCTTTTGTCTCTTCTGGATTTCGATACTCTCCCTTTAGGTACAGCCAATTTAAGCACCTCCTTATTCCTTATCAAGCAAATTTTTTAATATTTCCAGTCTTTCGTCTATTTCCTTAATCACACATTTACAATCCGTTATGTTTTTATTACTGCCGCAAGCAGAACATAATCCTTTACAATCTTCACTGCATAGAGGCTTCATAGACATTTGGCTTGTTATTTCATCTAAGACAATATCTTTAATGTATATCACATCTGTATCATAGGTCTTTAAATCTTCGTTCGCATTTTGCAATTCTTTAGTAAATACATAATTAGCGCTAACATCGATTTCTTCATTATAATAATTCAGGCATCTTGAACATATCCTTTGAATTTTTGTTTTGATATTCATCTGTAAATGAATTTTTCCTTCATAGTTTATTACATAACCGGAAACTTTAATTGGTAATATGGCTTTTATTTTTTCTCCAAAAAAATCTGTAATTTCATTTTCAATTTCTTCAATAATCAAAAATGTTTTCTTTTCGCCTTCATTTTTTAAAACGTCAATTAAATCTACTTTCATTTGATCACCCTATTATAATTAACGAATTTTATTATACAAACCTGTATATCTTTTGTCAAGGAATAAAGGTTAATTGCCAATTTTGTATAAAATATATTTTATTTTATAAGCTCTTCTGTATCTTTTGCTATCATAAGCTCTTCATTAGTTGGTATTAAAAGTATCTTTGCTGTTGAATCATCAGTGGATATTATTGCTTCTTTACCTCTAGTATTATTCTTTTCCTTGTCAATTTTTAAACCTAAAAAGTCCAATCCTTTACATATATTCTCTCTCATGCTGGAAGAATTCTCACCCAAACCGGCGGTAAATACTATAGCATCAATGCCGCCCATAACTGCTGCATAAGCACCTATATATTTCTTAACTTTATGAGCAAATACTTCCAATGCTAAGGATGCTCTCTCATTTCCTTCCGTGGCCGCCTTTTCTATATCTCTAAAATCGCTGCTTATTCCGGAAATACCCAGCACTCCGGATTTTTTATTTAAAATGTTGCCTACTTCATTAATATTCAATTCTTCCTTTTCTACTAAAAAACCGCATATTGCCGGATCGATATCCCCACATCTTGTGCCCATAGCTAAACCTTCTAAAGGCGTGAAACCCATACTTGTATCAATGGATTTCCCGTCTTTTACTGCTGTTATACTAGCACCGTTACCTAAATGACAGGTAACTATTTTAAGTTCTTTAATATCCTTTTCTAAGATATCTGCAGCTCTTTCAGCCACATATTTATGAGAAGTACCATGAAAACCATATCTTCTAACTCCATATTTTATATAATACTCATAAGGTAGAGCATATATGTAAGCATAAGGTGACATTGATTGGTGAAATGCGGTATCAAATACTCCAACCATAGGTACACCGGGCATTAATTCTTTACACGCTTCTATACCAAGTATATTTGGAGGATTATGTAAAGGTGCTAAATCAATACACTCCTTGAGAGCATCCATTACTTCATCATTTATTACTACTGAATACGCAAATTTTTCACCTGCGTGAACCACTCTATGTCCTACCGCCCCTATCTCGTCCATGCTTTTAATCACACCGTAGTCTTTATGTATTAAAGCATCTATAACAATCTTTAATGCTTCTTTATGACTTGGCATATCTTGTTCAATTTTTATACTATCCCCATTATTAGGCTCATGTTTAAGCATTGAACCGGATATACCAATTCTTTCAGCTAAGCCTTTAGCAATGACTTCTTGAGTTTCCATGTTTATAAGCTGGTATTTTAGTGACGAACTACCGCAGTTAACAACGAAAATCCTCAAATTATTACCTCCTCTTAAAGTTGCTTAATTAATCTATTTCAATATTAATAGATTCGTGAAAAAACATTTTATACAAATCATTTCTGTTATTATAAACCCAATCACTATATCGCTAGTATATTTTTCTATATGAAAATACTTTTTCCTTCTTTTTTTGTATATTTTTAATCTTTAAATTCTTTGCTATACTATAATTGAGTAAAATATTTAAAACCTTATAATAAGTATTAAGGAGAAACCCAATTATGAGTGTAACAGCAATTGTATCTGAATACAACCCCTTTCATAATGGTCATAAATACAATTTAGACATGGCAAAAAGAATAACAGCTTGTAATTACACAATATCAGTAATGAGCGGCAGCTTTATGCAAAGGGGAGAACCTGCACTTTTTGATAAATGGTCAAGAGCCAAAATGGCTGTTCTAGGCGGATTGGATTTAGTTATCGAATTACCTGTTATTTATTCATGCCAACCTGCAGAAAACTTCGCTTATGGTGCTATAAAGATTTTGAAATCATTAAATATTGTAGACTATCTATGTTTTGGCAGTGAAAGCGGAAATATTGATGACTTATCTAAGATTTCAAAAATATTAATAAATGAATCGAATTCCTTTAAGAAAAGAATTAATAAAAAACTTAACCAAGGAGTGTCATATTCAAAGGCAATAGGCGACACAATAAATAGTGTTTTGGGGCATAACACTATTTACCCAAATAACATACTAGGAATTGAATATATAAAAGCTTTACAAAAACAAAACAGTAATATCAAACCGATAACAATTAAAAGAATTAAGAATGATTATAGCGAAACTGCTATAACCGGTTCTATTTCCAGCGCAACTGCAATAAGAAAAGAACTTGGAACCTGCGGAATAAATAATAATATTATTTTATCAATTCCTGAAACCTCTTTAAATATAATAAAAGAAAATATTATGAAAAATAAGGGGCCAATTTTTTATGAAGATTTTATAAATTTAGTACTTTATCAATTAAGAAAATTTGACGTTACTGAATTAGCAAAATTGCCATATATGAAAGAAGGTATTGAATACAGATTAAAAAATAAAGGAGATATTTCATATACTCTTAACAATCTAATCAGTTCTATTAAAACAAAACGTTATACTAGGACATATATCCAGCGCATGCTTTGCCATCTGTTATTAGGTATAAATCAAAAGGATGTACTGCAATCAAAAGACGAGAATTCTCCGGTTTATATCAGAATACTGGCTTTTAATGAAAAAGGCAGATATCTATTAAGAAAAATAAAATCATCCGCTTCCAGTCCTATAATCATCAAAACAGCTAATTTTAAAAGTGAAAATGCTTTTTTAAATAGAATGTTAGAGTTGGATATTCTATCTACTGATATTTATAATCTTGCTATAAAAAACCCTGAACATAAAATAGCAAATCAAGATTTTTTAATTTCTCCCTTCTTTATTGAAAAAAAATAGTTTAAGTACAGTACTTCCAAAATTATAGTATAGTTTTGAATTTCTCAAATATAATATACAAAACTTTGTTTTTGAGTGATATTATGAAAAAATCTTATTTTAAAAGTTTTCTAAAGAAGATGGTATTTCTATTTATAATAATCGGTATTATTCTATCTCCTGAAAATGCTTACAAATCTGCTTTAGAGGGATTAAATCTATGGTATAATGCCGTATGTCCTGCCCTTTTGCCATTTTTTATTTGCTTGGAAATTTTGATTAAACTAGGTGTGATAAATATTGTTGGTATTTTTTTAAAGCCAATTACAGAATTCTTGTTTAACATTCCCGGTGAAGGCGCTTTTGCTTTTATAATGAGTATTGCATCAGGATATCCTGTTGGTGCTAAAGTAGTAGCAGATTTAAGAAAAAAAGAAATATGTACACAAAATGAATGTCAAAGAATGATAAGTCTTTGTAGCACTTCAGGTCCACTTTTTATAATGGGGGCTGTATCTGTAGGAATACTAAAAGATCCGGCTTTAGCACCTATTCTGTTACTATCACATTATTGTTCTGCAATAACAATAGGATTCATAATGAGATATTATAAAAAAGAAAAAAATAAAATAAGAATTTATTCTAATAGAACACTATCCGAATTGTTT
>Ga0172382_10001869_pt1 | contig 36452 bp, 36 predicted proteins | sample Leawel138RmetaG_FD_122245 | JGI IMG/M metagenome (GOLD analysis project Ga0172382, IMG submission 122245) | Leachate microbial communities from a municipal landfill in Southern Ontario, Canada - Leachate well 138R metaG | ecosystem: Engineered > Solid waste > Landfill > Unclassified | place... | reverse complement strand
TGTCGCGGTAGAGCAGCAGGTTGCGGTTGCCCTGGGTGATGCCGCCGTAGGTGTATTCCTTTTCCGAGTACCAGGCGTAGTACTCGGGGAATTCATGGATCAGCACCGAGGCCAGCCGCGCCAGGTCGCGCGCGGTGCTGTAGTGCTCGGGGTCGGGCAGGCCGGTGGCATTGGTGAAGCGGGTGCCGTTCATGCCGATGTTGCGCGCGTGTTCATTCATCAACGTGGCGAAGGTCTCCTCGCTGCCGGCGACGTGTTCGGCCAGGGCCACGCTGGCATCGTTGCCGGACTGGATGATCATGCCCTTCAGCAGCTGTTCGATGGAGACCTGGGTGCCGACCTCGATGAACATGCGCGAGCCGGGCATGCGCCAGGCCTTCTTGCTGACGCGCACCGTGTCGCTGAGCTGGAACTGGCCGGCGCGCAGCTCGTGAAACACCACGTAGGCCGTCATCAGCTTGGTCAGGCTGGCCGGCTCCAGCCGTTCGTCGGCATTGCGCTCGGCCAGGATGTGGCCGCTGTGGTAGTCGAGCAGGATATAGCCGCGGGCATCCACCGTCGGGGCGTCGGGGATCAGGCGCGGCGTGGCGGAGGCGGCAGGGACCAGGGCAAACAGGACAACGGCAATGAGGGGCAACAGACGTTTCATGAGCACGGAGAATTTCGCAGCAAGGAAGAAGGCACGGCCATTTTACCTGAAAAAGCCGCGGTCACGGCACTTCCAGCTTAGTCAGGCAGCGGCCCGGGAAGTTCAGGCCGGGTGTCAGTCGATGACGACGTGCGGCGTGCCGACGCCGAGATTGCCCAGGCGCGCGGCCAGGCGGTCGGCCTCGTCCACGCTGGAGATGGGACCGATGCGCACGCGGTAGATCGGGGTATTGCTGGCATCGGCGCCCTCCTGCACCCGCACCGGCGGCAGGGGCTCACCGCTGAGGCGGCTGCGCAGCTGTTCGGCATTGCTGCGGCTGACGAAGGCGCCGACCTGCAGGTAGAGGCCCACGGGCTGCGCCACGGTGGCCGGCCCGCCGAGTGCCGCGCCGCTGGTCACGGCCGGCGCGGTCTGCGCCACGGTGAGCGGCGGCGGCGCCGGCTGGCCGGGGGTGAGGGCGCGCACCTCCACCAGACCGGTGCCGGTCTCGACGATGCCCAGCTTGCTGGCGGCGGCGTAGGACAGGTCAATGATGCGATTGTCGTGGAACGGACCGCGATCGTTGACCCGCACCACGGTACTGCGGCCGTTGTTCAGGTTGGTGACGCGGACGTAGGTGGGCAGCGGCAGCGTGGTGTGTGCGGCGGTGAGGGCGTGCATGTCGTAGGTCTCGCCGCTGGAGGTGCGGCGGCCGTGGAATTTGGTGCCGTACCAGGAGGCGATGCCGCGCTCGACGTAGCCCTCGGCGCTGTTGCGCACCGTGTAGCGCCGGCCGTTGACCTCGTAGGAGGCGGGGTTGCCGTAGCGGCTGCGCGGCTCGGCGCGCGGCACGGCGTCGGGGACGTGGGACAGATCGGCGGAGCGGGAGGGGCCGCCGTCGCGGCCCCCCAGGCTGCCGCAGCTGGCGAGCAGCAGCAGGGTGCCGAGCAGCAGAAGCTGTTTACTGTAGTGCGGCATCGGTATGCACCAGCGGCGTGCGGCCGTCTCTAGCCTTGCGGATCGCCTCGCTCAACTGGTGCACCGCCATGGCGTAGAGCGGGCTGCGGTTGTAGCGGGTGATGACGTAGAAGTTGTTGAAGGTGACCCAGTGTTCCGGTCCCTGCTCGCCTTCCAGCGCCAGCAGCGCGACCGGGGCGGTGGCGGTGATGTTCCAGCGCGGGGTGATGCCGTAGTTGCCCAGCTCGCCGGCGGCGAGGTGCGGCTTGAAGCCGGCATCGAGCAGCGGCCGGTGGCGCTCATCCGCCGCGGTGGCGGGCACCGTGATGGTGCCGCCGTTGATCCAGCCGTGCACCTTGAAGTAGTTGGCGACGCTGCCGATGACGTCGGGCACGCTGTTGAACAGGTCGCGGCGGCCGTCGCCGTCGAAGTCCACGGCGTAGGCGCGGAAACTGGAGGGGATGAACTGCGGCGTGCCCATGGCGCCGGCGTAGGAGCCGGTGAGGCTGAGCGGCGCGATGGCCTCCTCGCGCGTCATCAGCAGATAGTGCTGCAACTCGGAGCGGAAAAAGGTACTGCGCGGCGGATAGTCGAAGGCCAGGGTGGCGAGGGCGTCCATGATGCGATGGCGGCCGCGGAAACGGCCGTAGCGCGTCTCCACGCCGAGGATGGCGACGATGTATTGCGGCGCCACGCCATAGCGCTGCTGCGCCTGCTGCAGGATCGCCGCGTGCTCATTCCAGAATTCGACGCCGCCGCGGATGCGTTCCTCGGTGAGAAAGATCGGACGGTAGGTGTGCCAGGGTTTGCTCTCCGCCGGGCGCGTGATGGTTTCGATGATGTCGGGGCGCAGCTCCACCTCGCGGAACAGCGTTTCCAGCTCGCTGCGCGAGAAGGCGTGCTGCTGCACCATTTCGTCGATGAAGGCGCGCACCTCGGTGCGTTCATTGAGGTCGCTGCGTCCATGGCAGGAGAAGGCTGCGCTGCACAGCAGCAGGGCGGCAATGGTCTGGCGCAGATTCATGACATCAGGTTCTTAGCAGTTTGCGGTGCGTATGGATGGACATCAGCATACCGAAGGATGCCATCAGGGTCACCATGGAACTGCCGCCATAGCTGATCAGCGGCAGCGGCACGCCGACCACCGGCAGCAGGCCGGTGACCATGCCGATGTTGACGGACACGTAGACCAGGAAGGTCATGGTGAGGCCGCCGGCCAGCAGACGGGTGAAGGTGTCCTGGGCGCGGCTGGTGATGTACAGGCAGCGCAGGATGATGAACAGATACAGCACCAGCAGCAGCAGGATGCCGAGCAGGCCGAACTCCTCGCCGATGACGGCGAAGATGAAGTCGGTGTGGCGCTCGGGCAGGAACTCCAGGTGCGACTGGGTACCGTTGAGCCAGCCCTTGCCGTACAGACCGCCGGAGCCGATGGCGATGGTGGACTGGATGATGTGATAGCCGGCGCCGAGCGGGTCGCTCTCCGGATTGATGAAGGTGAGCACGCGCTGGCGCTGATAGTCGTGCATGCCGAAGTTCCACAGCAGCAGGGCCACGGGGATGGCGAGCAGGGCGGTGAAGCTGACCAGGCGCCAGGGCAGGCCGGCAAACAGCAGCACGAAGGCGCCGGCGCTGGCGATGAGCAGGGCGGTACCCAGATCCGGTTGCTTGGCGATGAGCACGGCAGGCAGCAGGAAGATGAACAGGCCGACCAGGATGCGGCGCAGCGGCGGCGGCAGCGGCGTCTCCGCCAGATACCAGGCCACCATCAGCGGCACGGCGAGCTTCATCATCTCCGAGGGCTGAAAGCGGAGCAGGCCGATATCGAGCCAGCGCTGGGCGCCCTTGCCCACCTCGCCCATGAACAGCACCGCGAGCAGCAGCGTCAGGCCCAGGCCGAAGAGGAGCGGGGTCCAGCGGCGCAGGGCCTCCGGCGGCACCTGGGCGAGAAAGAACAGCGTGGCAAAGGCCAGGCCCTGGCGGGTTACCTGTTTCAGCACCATGTCGGCATCCTCGCCGGACGCCGAGTAGAGCACCACCAGACCGCAACCGACCAGCAGCAACAGGCCGGTGAGCAGGGGCCAGTCCAGGTGCAGCCGCGGCAACAGCGCACGGCGCGAGTGTTGCGGCTCATCCAGCAGGATCACTTGAATTCCTCGCGCAGTTTGCCTGAGGCATCGAGCAGATAGGTATCCATCACGGTGCGGGCGATGGGGGCTGCCACGGCGCCGCCACCACCGCCGTTCTGCACGATCACGGCGATGGCGATGCGCGGCTTCTCTGCCGGGGCGAAGGCGACGAACAGGGCATGGTCGCGCAGGTGCTTGGCCACGTCTTCCGCCACGTATTCCTCATCCTGCTTGATGCCGAACACCTGTGCCGTGCCGGTCTTGCCGGCGATGGCGTAGGGCAGGTTGCGGCTGATGCCGCGCGCCGTGCCGGTGGGGCTGTGCACCACGTTGATCATGGCACGGTGCACGCGCTGCCAGTTGGCCTGGTCGACCACCCGCACCGGCGCATTTTCCTGCGCGGCGAGCGGCGTGCGCACATTGCTGCCGGGCTCCTCGATCGCCGCCACCACCGTGGGCGTCAGGTGACGGCCGAAGCTGGCCAGGGTGGCGGTGGAGGAGGCCAGTTGCAGCGGTGTGGCCAGGGTAAAGCCCTGGCCGATGCCGGTGATCAAGGTTTCGCCGGGAAACCACGGCTGGCGGTGGGCGCGGCGCTTCCACTCGCGCGAGGGCATCAGTCCGGCGGATTCGCCGGTGAGGTCGATGCCGGTAGGCTTGCCAAAACCGAAGGCGCGCATGAATTCCGACATGCGATCGATGCCGAGGGTGAGGGCCAGATCGTAGTAGAAGGTATCGCAGGACTCGACGATGGATTTGTTGAAGTCCACCCAGCCGTGGCCCTCCTTGCGCCAGTCGCGGTAGCGGCGCTCGTCACCCTTCAGCGTGAAGAAGCCCGGGTCCCAGATCTGCGTGTCGGGGCGGATCTCGCCGGTCTCCAGGCCGAGCAGGCCGTAGACGGGTTTGATGGTGGAGCCGGGCGGGTACTGGCCGTTGAGGGCGCGGTTGAACAGCGGCTGTTCCTTGGAGTTGGCCAGGGCGTCGTAACTGGCGCTGTCGATGCCGTTGACGAACAGATTGGGGTCGAAGCTGGGCAGGCTGACCAGGGCGAGCACGGCGCCGTCGCTGGGGTCGATGGCCACCAGTGCGCCGTGCTCCACGCCGAAGGCTGCCTGCGCGGTCTGCTGCAGGCGCACATCAATGTTGAGATGCAGATCGCGTCCCGGTACCGGTGGCGTGCGTTCCAGCACGCGCAGGATGCGGCCGCGCGCATTGGTCTCCACCTGCTGGTAACCGACGCTGCCGTGCAGCTGGTCTTCATAGGTCCGTTCCACGCCGGTCTTGCCGATATGGGCGGTGGCCGCATAGTTGGAGGTGTCCAGCCGTTGCAGCTCCCGTTCGTCGATGCGGCCCACATAGCCGAGGGTGTGGGCCAGCAGCGGGCCCAGCGGATAGTCGCGGGCGAGGCGGGATTTGATCTCCACGCCGGGCAGCCGGTAGCGGTTGACGGCGACGCGTGCCACCTCCTCGTCGCTGAGGCGCAGACGCAGCGGTATTTCCTCGAAGCGGCGCTTGCGGCGCAGGATCTGGCGGAAGCGCTCCAGGTCATTGTCGCTGACGCTGATCAGCTTGCGGATGGTGGCCAGGGTGGCCTCCATGTCCTCGACCTGCTCCGGCACGATCTCCAGGCTGAAGGTGGGCTGGTTTTCCGCCACGATGACGCCGTTGCGGTCGTAGATCAGGCCGCGGGTGGGGGCGATGGGCAGGATGTCGACGCGGTTGTTGCGCGACAGCGTGGTGTAGTGCTCATGATTGATCACCTGCAGAAAGAACAGGCGGAGGATGATGAAGGTGAGCAGGGCGGCACTGAACACTGCCGCCACGATCACGCGACGGCGGAACAGGTAATTTTCCCATTGCGGATTTCTGAGCGGCGCTCCGCGGAACATGGTCAGAGGCCCTTAGCGCACCTGGAAGGTGCGGCGCAGATCGCGCAGGATCAGGAAGGCCCAGGGCCACAGCACCATGCTGGTGAGCGAGGGCAGCCAGTACAGCCAGCTGCCCGGCGGCTGGCCGATGACGCCCTTCACCCACAGCACCACCATTTGGTTGAGGGCCACCATCAGCAGCACGAACAGCGCCTGCTGCCACAGCGGAAACACGCGGATGCGCTGGTGCAGGCGCAGGGTGAGATAGGCGACCAGGGCCAGGGCCAGCGCATGCTGGCCGAGCAGCGTGCCCTTGGCCACGTCCAGCAGCAGGCCGACGCTCCAGCCGATGCCGACACCGACGCGATCGGGCAGTGCCAGGCACCAGTAGATCAGCACCATCGCCGCCCACTCCGGACGGAACAGGGCGGCCCAGTCGGGCAGCGGCAGCATGGTGAGCATCAGCGCCACCACGAAGGTGAAGGTGATGACCCAGCCGCCGTGGTGCCGTACCAGACTCATGGCTGGCCCTCCGCCGTGTCCTGCAGCGACACCAGCAGGACCTCGCGGCTGCGCTCCAGGTGGGCTGCCGGCTCGGCCACCACGCGGGCGTAGGGCAGGCTGGGGTCCTTCTCGAATTCGATGACGGTGGCCACCGGATAGCCGGGCGGGAAGCGGCGGCCGAGGCCGGAGGTGATCAGCAGATCGCCCACCTGGATGTCGGCGTTGTTGGGGATGTGGGGGATCTCCAGCCGGTCGGCCTCGCCGGTGCCGAGGACGATGGCGCGCAGGCCGTTGCGGTTCACCTGCACCGGGATGGCGTGGCTGGGGTCGGTGATGAGCAGGGCACTGCTGGTGAACGGCGTGACCTCGACCACCTGGCCCAGCACGCCGTAGGCGTCAAGCAGGGGCTGGCCCTCGAATACGCCGGCATCGCTGCCCTTGTTGAGCAGCACGCGGCGGCGGAACGGGTCCTGGTCCACGGCCAGCAGTTCGCCGATCAGCACCTGCTCGCCCACCTTGCTGGCGGAGTTGAGCAGTTCGCGCAGGCGGGTGTTTTCCGCCTCCAGGGCATAGAGCTTCTGCAGGCGCACCTCCTGCAGCAGCTGGCGCGCGCGCAGTTGCTGGTTTTCCTCCTGCAGGGTGGCACGGGCGGTCAGATTTTCGCTGGCCCAAATGCCGGCGGCGCTGGGCAGGTCGACCAGATATTGCAGCGGATAGACCACCAGGGAGAGGCCGGCGCGGATGGTATCCAGGTGATTCTGGCGGTGATCCATCGTCATCAGCGCTACCGATGTGAGCATCAGCAGCAGCAGACGGATGGTGACGGGCGGCCCCTGGATGAACAGGCGTTTGATACCGGAGATCCTCTGTTAAAGGCGGTGGTTGGTGTGCGGGGATTGTACCGTGGCCCGCCGGGGCCGTGCGCTGCCCCGCCTTATTCCAGCGAGAAGATTTCGTGGCCCAGCTCGTCCAGCAGCTCGAGCGCACGGCCACCGCCGCGGGCGACGCAGGACAGCGGGTCGTCGGCGATGATCACCGGCAGGCCGGTCTCTTCCATCAGCAGGCGGTCCAGGTCGCGCAGCAGGGCGCCGCCACCGGTGAGGACCATGCCGCGCTCGGCGATGTCGGAGCCCAGTTCCGGCGGGGTCTGCTCCAGGGCGGTCTTCACGGCATCGATGATGCCGGACAGCGGTTCCTGGATGGCCTCGAGGATTTCGTTGCTGTTCAGGGTGAAGCTGCGCGGGATGCCCTCGGCCAGGTTGCGGCCGCGCACCTCGATCTCGCGCAGCTCGGTGCTGGGATAGGCGGTGCCGATCTCCTGCTTGATGCGCTCGGCGGTGGATTCGCCGATGAGGGTGCCGTAGTTGCGGCGCACGTAGCTGACGATGGCCTCGTCGAAGCGGTCGCCGCCGATGCGCACCGAGGCGGAGTAGACGATGCCGTTCAGGGACAGCACCGCCACCTCGGTGGTGCCACCGCCGATGTCCAGCACCATGGAGCCGCTGGCCTCGGAGATGGGCAGGCCGGCGCCGATGGCAGCGGCCATGGGTTCCTCAATCAGGTACACCTCGCGGGCGCCGGCGCCGGCGGCGGATTCCTTGATGGCGCGGCGTTCCACCTGGGTGGCGCCGCAGGGCACGCAGATCAGCACGCGCGGGCTGGGCTTGAAGAACTTGAACTTGTTTTCGTGCACCTTGCGGATGAAGTGCTGCAGCATCTTCTCGGTGACGGTGAAGTCGGCGATGACGCCGTCCTTCATGGGGCGGATGGCGGTGATGTTGCCGGGGGTACGGCCCAGCATGCGCTTGGCCTCGATGCCCACTGCCGCGATGCGCTTGGGACTGTTCGGTCCGGACTCCTGGCGGATGGCCACCACCGACGGCTCGTTGAGGATGATGCCCTCGCCCCGGACGTAGATGAGGGTGTTCGCGGTACCCAGGTCGATGGAGATATCGTAGGAGAAGAGGCCCTTCAGACGTCCGAACATAGAGTAGATCCAGCTTTATTATGCGAGCCCGGGGTGGCAACGGGCGGGATTCCTTGAAAAAACCCCGGTACTCTAGCAACGGCCTAGGGGTTTCGCAATGGGCGGGGCTGTGGGCGGCAGGGTATCTGTGATAAGTTTCGCCTTTTATTTCCGCCCCTAAAAATCAGGAGCAAGCCGTGGCCCTGGAACGCAAAGACGTCGAGAACATCGCCCATCTGGCCCGCCTGGCCATCAGCGAGGCGGACATCCCGGAGTACGCCCGCAACCTGTCCAATATCCTGGCCCTGGTGGAGCAGATGAGCGCGGTGGACACCGCCGGGGTGCATCCCATGGCCCACCCGCTGGACGCCACCCAGCGCCTGCGCGAGGACGCGGTCACCGAGACTGACCAGCGTGACCACTTCCAGGCCATCGCCCCCGCCGTCGAGGCCGGGCTGTACCTGGTTCCGAAGGTCATTGAATGACCTTCGGAACCCCAGGTACGAGGTACGACGGAAAAGGTGCGAGGGCAAGGCGCCTTCGGCTTTTCCTCGTATCTCGTACCTTTAACCTCGTACCTGAGATTTAATACATGCACAACAAGACCCTGACCGAACTGTCCGCCGGCCTTGCCGCCGGGGCGTTCTCCAGCGTGGAGCTGACCCGTCACTTCCTCGACCGCATCGAGCGTCACGATGGCCAGCTCAACAGCTTCATCACCGTCACCGCCGAGCGGGCGCTGGCCCAGGCGGCCGAGGCCGACGCCCGCCGCAGCCGCGGCGCGGCCGGTCCGCTCACTGGCATCCCGCTGGCGCAGAAGGACATCTTCTGCACCAACGGCGTGCGCACCTCCTGCGCCTCGAAGATGCTGGACAGCTTCGTCGCCCCCTACGATGCCACCGTGGTGGCGCAGTGCGATGCCGCCGGCATGGTGATGCTGGGCAAGACCAACATGGACGAGTTCGCCATGGGCTCCTCCAACGAGACCAGCTTCTATGGCCCGGTGCAGAACCCCTGGGACACCGCTGCCGTGCCCGGCGGCAGCTCGGGCGGCTCGGCCGCCGCGGTGGCCGCGCGTCTGGCCCCGGCCGCCACCGGCACCGACACCGGCGGCTCCATCCGTCAGCCGGCGGCGCTGTGCGGCATCAGCGGCATCAAGCCCACCTACGGCCGCGTTTCGCGCTACGGCATGATCGCCTTCGCCTCGTCCCTGGACCAGGCCGGGCCGATGGCGCGCACGGCGGAGGACTGCGCCCTGCTGCTCGGCGCCATGGCCGGTTTCGATCCGCGCGACTCCACCTCGGTGGAGCGCGCGGTGCCGGACTACCGCGCCGCCCTCGGCAACGATATCAAAGGCCTGAAGATCGGCCTGCCCAGGGAATACTTCGGCGAAGGTCTCGACCCGGCGGTGGGGCAGGCGGTGCAGGCGGCCATCGAGGCATACAGAAAGCTGGGTGCCGAGGTGGTGGAGGTCTCGCTGCCCAACACCGGCCTGGCCGTGCCCACCTACTACGTGGTGGCGCCGGCGGAGTGCTCCTCCAACCTGTCGCGCATGGATGGCGTGCGCTTCGGCTACCGCTGCGACAACCCGAAGGACCTGGAAGACCTGTACAAGCGTTCGCGCGGCGAGGGTTTCGGCCCCGAGGTGAAGCGCCGCATCATGATCGGCACCTACGCCCTGTCGGCCGGCTACTACGATGCCTATTACCTCAAGGCGCAGCAGATGCGTCAGCTGATCTCCGACGACTTCAAGCGCGCCTTCGAGCAGGTCGACGTGATCATGGGGCCGACCTCGCCCACGGTGGCGTTCAACGCCGGCGAAAAGAGCGACGACCCGGTGGCCATGTACCTGGCGGACGTCTACACCATCGCCGCCAACCTGGCCGGTCTGCCCGGCATGTCGATCCCCGCCGGCTTCGTCGGCAAGCGCCCGGTCGGCCTGCAGCTCATCGGCAACTATTTCGACGAGGCGCGGCTGCTCAACGTGGCGCATCAGTATCAACAGGTTACCGACTGGCATCAGCGGATGCCGCAGGGCTTCGAATAACGAAGTTGCAGGTGACAAGTGGCAAGTTGCAAGAAAAACAACTTGTCCCCTTTGTAACTTGCGACATGCAACTTGGGACTGAAGTTATGGAATGGGAAACTGTCATCGGGCTGGAAATCCACGCCCAGTTGGCCACCCGAAGCAAGATCTTTTCCGGTGCCGCCACCGCCTTCGGCGCGGCGCCCAACACCCAGGCCTGTGCGGTGGACCTCGGCCTGCCCGGCGTGCTGCCGGTGCTGAACAAGGAGGCGGTGCGCATGGCCACCAAGTTCGGCCTCGCCATCGGCGCCACGGTGGCGGAGCGCTCGGTGTTTGCGCGCAAGAACTACTTCTACCCCGACCTGCCCAAGGGCTACCAGATCTCCCAGTACGAACTGCCGATCGTGGCCAACGGCCATATCGACATCGAACTGGAGGACGGCGCTGGAAATATCGTGGGCAAGCGCATCGGCGTCACCCGCGCCCATCTGGAAGAGGACGCCGGCAAGTCGCTGCACGAGGACTTCCACGGCATGACCGGCATCGACCTCAACCGCGCCGGCACGCCGCTGCTGGAGATCGTCTCCGAGCCCGACATGCGTTCGGCCCAGGAGGCGGTGGCCTACATGAAGCGCATCCACGAGCTGGTGCGCTACATCGAGATCTGCGACGGCAACATGCAGGAGGGGTCGTTCCGCTGCGACGCCAACGTGTCGGTGCGCCCGAAGGGACAAAAGGAGTTCGGTACCCGCGCCGAACTGAAGAACATCAACTCCTTCCGCTTTGTCGAGAAGGCCATCGAGTACGAGGTCGAGCGCCAGATCGCGTTGATCGAATCCGGCGGCAAGGTGGTGCAGGAGACGCGCCTGTATGACCCGGACAGGAACGAGACCCGTTCCATGCGTGCCAAGGAAGAGGCCAACGACTACCGCTACTTCCCCGACCCGGACCTGCTGCCGGTGGTGATCGAGCCGTCCTTCATCGAGGCGGTGCGCGCCACCCTGCCGGAACTGCCGGCGGCCAAGCGCCAGCGTTTCGTCAGTGCGTATGGCCTGTCGAACTACGACGCCGATTTCCTCACCGCCAGCCGCGCGCTGGCCAACTACTTTGAGGCGGTGGTGAAGAGCGTCGGCGGCGAGGCCAAGCTGTGCGCCAACTGGGTGATGGGCGACCTGTCGGCCAATCTCAATCGCGACGGCAAGGAGATCGCCGACTCGCCGGTATCGACCGAACAACTGGCCGGCATGATCCGGCGCATCCTCGACAACACCATCTCCGGCAAGATCGCCAAGGAGGTGTTCGAGGCGATGTGGAACGGCGAGGGCGATGCCGACGCGGTGATCGACCAGAAGGGCCTCAGGCAGATCACCGACAGCGGCGCCATCGAGAAGATCATCGACGATATCCTCGCCGCCAATCCGGACAACGTCGCCGCCTACCGCAGCGGTAAGGACAAGCTGTTCGGCTTCTTCGTCGGTCAGGCGATGAAGGCCACCCAGGGCAAGGCCAATCCGCAGCAGCTCAACGAACTGCTGAAGAAGAAACTGTCCGGCTGAGTCGTTGTGCTGTTCCGCAGCCGGTAAAAAGGGGGCCGCACGGCCCCCTTTGTTTGTCCGGGGATGGCCGGGTGGTGCGAAGGCCGGGGGAGTTGAGGCAGGCGCGGGCCTGCGCACTGACGTGATTGCTGCTTATACTCTGCAAAAGCACGGGGAGAGAGTCAGTGGCGGATACGGCAGGGAACAGGCGGCAGGCCGAAGTGGTGCGGCGTCTCTGGCGTTACGCTGCGTTGGTGGCGCTGTTCTGGACTCTGCTGGTATGGGGTTCGGTGTACTGGGCGCAGCGTGAACACAGCGCGCATATCCTCGGACTGGCGAAGATTTGGGCCGAAACCGCCTTCGAGAAGGACATCCAGTATCGCCTGTGGAGCGCGCGCCATGGCGGCGTCTATGCCCCGGTCACCGAAACGACGCCGCCCAATCCCCATCTCGCCGACATCCCCGAACGCGATATCGTCACCCCGTCGGGTCGCCGTCTCACGCTGATCAATCCCGCCTACATGACACGTCAGGTGCTGGAGCTGGCACGCGAGCGCAACACCATCCTTGGCCATATCACCAGCCTCAAGCCGCTGCGTCCCGAGAATCAGGCTGACGCCTGGGAAACGCTGGCGTTGCAGTCCTTCGAGCGGGGCGCCACGGAATACAGCGAGATTACCCTGCTCGATGGGCAGCGGTATTTTCGGCTGATGCGTCCGCTTTACGTGGACGCCGCCTGCCTGAAATGTCATGCGCAACAGGGCTATCGCGAGGGTGAGGTGCGCGGCGGTCTCAGCGTCGCGGTGCCGGTGCACAAGCTGTTGGAGGAAAACGAGGATCTCGCCGGCCTGGTGTTGACCCACGTTGCCATGTGGTTGCTGGGGCTGGCAGGCATTGTTGTCGCCACCGCCAGTCTGGCACGCCAGGCCAGGCACCTCATCGACGGCAATGCGGCCCTGGAGCGCGAGGTGCAGACGCGGCGTGAGGCCGAGGCGCGCCTGCGTGAGGAACACCAGCGGCAGCAGACGCTTGATCAGCAGTTGCAGCAGGCGCAACAGCAGTTGCTGCAGTCGGAAAAGATGGCGGCCATCGGCCAGCTGGCGGCCGGCGTGGCCCACGAGATCAACAACCCCACCGGCTATGTGCTCTCCAACCTGGGCACGCTGGAGCGCTATCTGAACGACGTGCTGACCGTGCTCGATGCCTACGAGCAGTGTGCCGCTACCCTGGCGGTGGACACCGCGCACGGTGAGGCCATCGCTGCGCTGCGGCAGAGGCTGGATCTCGACTACATCAAGCAGGATGTGGTGGCGTTGCTGAGCGAGTCGCGCGAGGGCATGAACCGGGTGCGCCAGATTGTGCAGAACCTGAAGGAATTCTCCCATGCCGACAGCGGCGAGTGGCAGTGGTCCGATCTGCGCACCTGTTTCGAAAGCACGCTGAACGTGGTGTGGAACGAACTGAAATATCGCTGCGAGGTGGTGAAGGAGTATGGTGCGGTGCCGCCGGTGCTCTGTATTCCATCGCAGATCAACCAGGTGATCATGAATCTGCTCACCAATGCCGCCCAGGCAATTCCCGAGCACGGCACCATCACCCTGCGCACCGGCCAACAGGACGACTGGGCCTGGTTCGAGGTGCAGGACACCGGCGTCGGCATCACCCCGGAGCACCTGCATCGGGTGTTTGAACCCTTCTTTACCACCAAGCCGGTGGGCAAGGGCACTGGCCTGGGCCTGTCGCTGTCCTTCGGTATCGTGCACAGGCACGGCGGCCGCATCGAGGTGGACAGCGCGCCGGGTGCAGGGACGACATTCCGCGTCTGGCTGCCGGTCAATGGCGGCGGCGAGGCTCCGCGGCCGTCCGCTGAGTCGTTATAATTGCCCCCCCAATGACGCAACGGCCTGTCTGCCATGAACGATACCCTGCAACGCTTCCTGTTTGAACATACGCCCATTCGCGGCGAGGTGGTGCGCCTCGATGCCGCCTGGCAGGAGGTGCTGTCGCGGCACGACTACCCGCCGCTGGTGCGGGCGCGGCTGGGCGAGATGATGGCCTCCTGTCTGCTGCTGTCGGCCACGCTCAAATTCAAGGGGGCGGTCATCATGCAGGTGCAGGGCGATGGTCCCATCAACCTGATGGTGGTGGAGGCCACGGCGCGGCGCACCGTGCGCGGCATGGCGCAGTGGCAGGGCGAGGTGGCTGCGGGCAATTTGCGGGGACAGTTCGGTGACGGCCGTCTGACCATCACCATCGATTCCGGCAGCGGCGAACGCTACCAGGGCATCGTGGCGCTGGAGGGGGACAGTCTGGCCGATGCCATCGATGCCTATCTGGAGCGCTCCGAGCAGTTGCCGACACGCATGTGGCTGGCGGCCGACGGCCGCAGCGCGGCCGGGCTGCTGCTGCAGAAGCTGCCCGGCAGCGAGCAGGATACCGATGCCTGGGGTCGGGTGCAGGCGCTGGGCGCCACGGTGGCGGCAGAAGAGTTGCTGACCCTGCCGGCACAGGAACTCGTCCATCGCCTGTTCCATGAGGAGGATGTGCGCCTGTTCGATGCCGAGCCGGTCAGTTTTCACTGCTCCTGTTCGCGTGAGCGGGTGGCCGGCATGCTGCACAATCTGGGTGAGGCCGAGGTGCAGGATATTCTGCACAGCGAGGGCGTCATCGAGGTGACCTGCGAGTTCTGCAATCAGCGCTATCGATTCGATGCCGTGGATGCGGCGCGGTTATTCACGCCTGCGGCGCCGGATGTCGGTAGCACACGGCATTGAATCCAGCCGTCTGCCGGACGGCCGGATTCTGTAGCGGCAGTCCGGTGTTCTAGTGCGCCTTCAGCAGGGCGCGAAACTGATCCAGCAGCTGTTCCTTGCGTTCCAGTTCATCGACCAGTTTTTCCACCATCAGCGGGCCGCTGGCATAGGAACGTGCGAAGCCGAGCTTGAAGCCCAGCTTGGTGATGTCGCGGGCCAGAAACTCCAGCTCCTCGTCGTCCAGCGGTCCGCTCTTGCCATCGAGAATCTTGCGCGCTTCTTTGATGAGTTTTTCGCTCATGACACTCCCCTTTTGTTGCCATGGTTGTTGAGAACGACAGCGGCCTGTCCCTGCAAAGCATAGGCGGAGGGGCGGGAGTGTGCGAGGTGCCGGTGCGGTCGGCGGCGGCTCAGTCGGTGATCATTTCCAGCTCGACCGGTGCCACGTGCTGGCCATGCAGGCGGTAGCCCTGCATCTCCAGCACGCCCTTGGTGTTGAGCGAGACGATCAGATACAGCGCCTCCGGGTAGGCGGCCTGTGCCAGGTCCAGTGCCGAAGGCGTGGCGGGGGCGTGAGGATGGGAGTGATAGATGGCAAACAGTTCTTCGCCGTTCTCGCGCATGCGGCGCATGGCATCGATCTGCTGCTGCGGGTCCATGGCGAACAGATGGTCGCATTCACCGGCGATGTTTTTTATCGGATAGACGCGTGCGCTGTCGGCGCGGGTGCCGATCAGGCCGCACACCTCCTGCTCGGGGGACTGCAGCGCATGGCCGAGGATCTGGTTGATGACGGTGCGATCAATGTGAATGGTCATTGGATTCAGTTACACGATACAAGTGAAAAGATGCCCGTATGACGCATACTGCGGCGTCAGTGCCGTAGATACAAGGTGCAGCCTTTTCTCTTGTATCTTTCCTCCCTATTCTGCGGCCACACCGCATGTGGGGCAGTGCGGGTCCTTGCGCAGTTTCAGCGTGCGCCATTCCATGCTCAGGGCATCGAGCAGCAGCAGGCGGCCGCCCAGGGTGGCACCGATGCCGAGCAGGACCTTGAGCACCTCCGTGGCCTGCACCGTACCGATGATGCCGACCACCGGGGCGAGCACGCCGGTGAGGGCGCAGGTGTCGCCCTCACCGCCCTCGTCGCGGTACAGGCAGCGGTAGCAGGGGGCATCGGGCAGCTCGTTGTGGAATACGGTGACCTGGCCCTCCATGCGGATGGCGGCGCCGGACACCAGCGGCGTGCGCTGGCGCACGCAGGCGGCATTGAGTTCGAAGCGGGTGTCGAAATTGTCGCTGGCGTCCACCACCACGTCGGCGAGGCGCACCTGCTCATCCAGCGCGGCGCCGGTCAACTGGCCGTTGATGGCGATGACGTCGATGTGCGGGTTGAGTTCCCGCAGGTGATCGCGCGCCGACTCCACCTTGGGCCGGCCGACGTCGGCGGTGCGGTGCACCACCTGGCGCTGCAGGTTCGATAGTTCCACCGTGTCGTAGTCGACCAGCACCAGAGTGCCGACACCGGCGGCGGCGAGGTAGATGGCGATGGGCGAGCCGAGGCCGCCCATGCCGATGACGAGCACGCGCGCGGCCAGCAGCCTGCGCTGTCCGGCGGCGTCCACTTGCGGCAGGGTGATATGGCGGCTGTAGCGCTGGAGTTGGTCGTCGTTCATGGCGGGAAAGTTACAAGTGACAAGTTGCAAGTGGCAAGAGAAAGTCCTGTTCTTGCAACCTGGGACTTGTCACTTGGGACTTAGAGATAGTTGCGCCAGTGCTCCGGCCGGTCGTCCCGGCAGCCGTGGCGCAGTTGCTCGTAGCGTTTGACGTAGACCTTCACGTCCTTGGGGGCGGCGTGGCCGTCGAGGCCGAGATTGGCGCGCTGGGTGTCTTCGGTGTAGTAGTACAGCGCGCGCTTGAGCTTGCACATCAGGTTGTTGGCGAGGTGAAAGCCGACCTCGCTGAGCACGTCCTCGATGGCGCGCAGGGTGATCAGGGTGATGTCGTAGCGCACCTGCATGATGTGGTCCTGCTGCGGCCGGGCGTCGATGATGCCCTCCATGCCGGTGAGCAGCAGGGTGGCGGTGTGCGCCTGCCTGGGGTCCGGATTGAGGGTACAGAAGGTGACGTCACGGATCTTGAGAAATTCGCTGTTTTCCTGCTGCATGCCGTACCACCCCGGCTGTCTTCAGCCCGCTGCATCACTAAATGTCGCCCAAGTATAACCACATCCGCGCCCGGCAGCAGTGATCAGGGGCACTGTCCGCCGCTGCTGCGTTCATGGCCGGCGCCGTCGCGGCGCGTCTGTACCTGGCGGTAGCCGTGCCGCTGCAGCAGGTCGCGCACCGCGGCGCCCTGGTCCCAGCCGTGCTCCAGCAGCAGCCAGCCGTCCGGTGTCAGGTGGTGCGGGGCGCCGGCGATGAGCAGACGGATGTCGTCCAGACCGTCGGGGCCGGCGGTGAGGGCGCTGCGCGGCTCATGGCACAGGGCGGCCAGATGCGGGTCGTGTTCGGCGATGTAGGGCGGATTGCTGACGATGAGCTCATGGCGCTCGCCGGCCAGCGGGGCATACCAGGCGCCCTGGCGGAACGCCACGTTGCCGATGCCATTGAGCGCCGCATTCTCCTGCGCTACGGCCAGGGCCGCAGCCGAGGCGTCGGTGGCGAGGATGCGGCAGCCCGGCCGCTCCCGGCCCAGAGCCAGGGCGATGGCGCCGCTGCCGGTGCCGAGGTCGGCGATGCGCCAGGCGGCTGTGGCGGGGATCAGCTCCAGCGCCCACTCCACCAGGGTCTCGGTGTCGGGCCGCGGGATCAGGGTGGCGGGGGTGAGCTTCAGTTCCAGCGACCAGAAGCCGCAGCGGCCGGTGAGATAGGCCACCGGCTCGCCGGCGGCACGGCGGGCAACGAGTTCAGCAAAGGCCGCCTGCTCATCGGCAGTGAGCGCACGCTCCGGCCAGGTACGCAGCCAGGCGCGGCTTTTGTCCAGCACGTGGCACAGCAGCAGCTCGGCATCGAGGCGTGGCGTTGCGCTGTCGTCGAGCTGGACCTGGGTGGCCAGCAATGCCTGTTGCACGGTTGTGGTCATGGCGCCAGTACCGGGCAGGGCGGGTAGCCGTAACCCCAGCGCCAGGGCAGCGGGGTACACGGGGCGCCGCCGGCGCGGACGGCCACGAACATCAGATCCGCGGCGGCCTCGAAGGTGCTGACCACCGTCTGTTCGGCGATCTGCAAACGTGTTGCCAGGGCCGGTGCGCGCCGCTGGCCGGTGGCCACCACGCAGCGGTGCAACTCGGTGTCGGCGGCGAGGCGGCGCGCATAGCCATCGGCGCTGCCGCCGCGCCAGTAGGCCCAGTCATGGATTACGCAGCAGGCCTCCCAGGGCGGGGCCTGGCCCAGCAGTGCGCGGTAGTGCGGCTGATGTTCCGCCAGCCAGCTCCAGCCCACGCTCATGCCGCCGCTGCAGCCGTCGCTGGTGAAGAGAGACAAGGCGGTGCCACGGTCTTCCACCCTGGCCAGCAGGGCCAGCTGACGCTCTTCGATGAAGGCGTTGCCGATGTCAGGGGGCTGTGCGGCGGTGCTGCTGCAGAACAGGGCGATGGCGGGCAGGAGTGCGGCAGCAAGCGCTGTGGATGCGCGCGCCATGACGGCTCACTCGGCGCTCATGGCGGCAAGCTGGTCGGCCTGGTACTCGCTGATCAGCGGTTCGATCACCGGGTCGAGGTTGCCGGCCATCACGTCCTCCAGCTTGTACAGGGTGAGGTTGATGCGGTGGTCGGTGATGCGCCCTTGCGGGAAGTTGTAGGTGCGGATGCGCTCGGAGCGATCGCCGCTGCCCACCAGCAGCTTGCGCGTGGCGGACTGCTCGCTGTGCTGCTTTTCCTGTTCGGCGGCGAGCAGCTTGGAGGCCAGCACCGACATGGCGCGGGCGCGGTTCTTGTGCTGCGAGCGCTCGTCCTGGCATTCCACCACGATGCCGGACGGCAGGTGGGTGATGCGGATGGCCGACTCGGTGCGGTTGACGTGCTGGCCGCCGGCGCCGGAGGCGCGGTAGGTGTCCACCTTGAGGTCGGCCGGGTTGATCTCCTGCGCCTCCACCTCGTCCACCTCGGGCATCACCGCCACGGTGCAGGCCGAGGTGTGGATGCGGCCCTGCGACTCGGTTTCCGGCACGCGCTGCACGCGGTGGCCGCCGGATTCGAACTTCAGGCGCGAGTAGGCGCCCTGGCCGATGACGCGGGCGATGATCTCCTTGTAGCCGCCGTGCTCGCCCAGGCTCTCGGAGACGATCTCCACCTGCCAGCGGCGCAGTTCGGCATAGCGGCTGTACATGCGGAACAGGTCGCCGGCGAAGATCGCCGCTTCGTCGCCGCCGGTGCCGGCGCGGACTTCGAGGAAGATGTTCTTGGCGTCGTTGGGGTCCTTGGGTAGCAGCAGCTTGTTCAGCTCCACCTCCAGGGCATCGCGCTTTTCGCGTGCCGCCTCCAGCTCCATCTGCCCCAGTTCGCGCAGTTCGGCATCGTTGCCGCGCATCATGTCGTCGGCGGCATCGATGTCGGCCAGGGTTGCCTGGTAGCTGTTGTAGCAGTCCACCACCGGCGTCAGCTGGGCGTACTCCTGCGACAGGGCGCGGAAGCGGTCCTGGTTGGTGATGGTGTCCGGATCGGCGAGCAGGGCATTGAGCTCCTGCAGCCGCTCGGAGAGAGTCTCGAGCTTGCTGAGGATGGACGGTTTCACGGGGCTAGTTTTGCTTCAGATTGAACAGGACGCGGGCCGCGTCCAGCAGCTCGTTGCGGCCTTCGAAGCCGGCGCGGTTGAGCTGGGCGGTGGGTTCGTGGATCAGCTTGTTGGTGAGCAGGCGCGCCATCTCGCGCATCACGTAGTCGGGGTCCTTGCCGGCGGCGAGCTGGCGCATGCAGTGTTCCAGCACCTGGTCGCGGATCTCCTCGGCTTCGCTGCGGAAGGCGCGGATGGTGTCCACCGCCTCCAGCGATTGCAGCCAGCCCATGAAGTGGCTGACCTGGGTGTCGATGATCTCTTCCGCCTGCAGGGCGGCCTGCTGCCGCGACTGCAGGTTCTCCTGGATGATCTCGGCGAGGTCGTCGACGGTGTAGAGATAGATATCGTCGAGGCCGGCCACCTCCGGCTCGATGTCGCGCGGCACGGCGATGTCCACCAGCAGCATGGGGCGGCGCTTGCGCGCCTTGAGCGCGCTCTCCACCATGCCCTTGCCGAGGATCGGCAGCGGGCTGGCGGTGGAGGAGATGACGATGTCGGCCTCGGCCAGGTGGGCCGGGATCTCCGGCAGGGCGATGGCGTAGCCACCGAATTCCTGCGCCAGGTTGTGGGCGCGCTCCACCGTGCGGTTGGCGATGATGATGCGGCCGATGCCCTGTTCGTGCAGGTGGCGCGCCACCAGTTCGATGGTCTCGCCGGCGCCGATGAGCAGGGCGGTGTGTTTGTTCAGGTCGGAGAAGATCTGTTTCGCCAGGCTCACCGCGGCAAAGGCCACCGATACAGGGCTGGCGCCGATGGCGGTGTCGGTACGGACCTGCTTGGCCACCGAGAAGGTGTGCTGGAACAGCTTGTTGAGCAGCTGGCCGATGGAGCCGGCCTGCAGCGCGGTGCCGTAGGCCTGCTTGATCTGGCCGAGGATCTGCGGCTCGCCCAGCACCAGGGAGTCGAGGCCGCTGGCAACGCGCAGGATGTGGCGCACCGCCTGGCTGTCCGGATGGGCATAGAGATAGGGGTCCACTTCCTGCGCGCTGAGGCGATGAAAGTCGCGGAACCACTCCAGCACCGGTCCCTTCTCCTCGCCCTCGATGCCGCAATACACCTCGGTGCGGTTGCAGGTGGAGAGGATTACCGCCTCGCGCACCGGCCCATTGCCGGTGAGTTCCTGCAGCGCCTGGGGCACCTTCTCGGGGGCGAACGCCACCCGCTCCCGTATCTCCACGGGGGCGGTGCGGTGGTTCAGACCGAGGGCGATCAGTGTCATGTGTCGTTTGCAGGGCATGGGCGGGTTAGCAATTCTGAGGGACAGACCCCGTTAATATCAAGTATAGGGTTGCGGCGGCCGCGGAAAAGCCCAGGCAAGTCGGGTATAGTTGGGCCGAGTGTGACTGGGAGTGAGTTTGATGAAGCGAATCTTGTTGCCGCTGGTCCTGGCGTTGTCTGGTTGTACGGCCGTGGCACCCCGTGACGAGGCAGCGCCGGCTCCGGAAGCGGCACCGGTGCCGCAGGAGGCGCCGGTATTCAGTCCCGCACCGGAGGTGGTGCCGCCGGTGGAACTGAGCTCCGGTCTGCTCTATCAGTTGCTGGTGGGCGAGGTCTCCGCCCAGCGCGGCGAGCTGGAGATGTCCGCCCACGCCTATCATCAGGCGGCCGCCTACACCCGCGACCCCCGCCTGGCGCGCCGCGCCACCCAGATCGCCGTTTACGCCCAGGACTACACCACCGGCCTCAAGGCTGCCCGGCTGTGGGTGGAACTCTCCCCGGAGGCGCTGGAGGCCCAGCAGTCCCTGGCCGCCCTGCTGATCCGCCAGGGACATGCCGACGAGGCCTTGACCCATCTGGAAAAGCTGCTCAGCCAGTCCCGCGACGGCACGGCGCACGGCTTCATGCTGGTGACCAACATCCTGGCGCGCGAACAGGACAAGCGCCGCGCCCTGCAGGCCATGGAGACCCTGGTGGCGCCGCGCAGCGATGACCCCAACGCGGTTTTCGCCTATGCCAATCTCGCCTATCTGGTGGAGGAGTATCCTCTGGCCGAGCAGCAGATCGCACGCCTGCTGGAGCTGCAGCCGCGGCTGCCGCGGGCGCTGGTGCTGAAGGCCAACGTGTTGCGCAAGCTGGGGCGCGACGAGGAGGCGCTGGCCGCCTACCGCACCGCGCTGGAGGCCTTGCCGCAGGACCACGCCCTGCGCCTGGGCTATGCCCGCATGCTGGTGGATCTGGAGCGCCTGCCCGAGGCGCGCGAACAGTTCCACCTGCTCGGCCGGCAATTGCCCGACAACGCCGACGTCGCCTATGCCGAGGGGCTGCTGGCCATGCAGGCCGGCGATCTCGAGCAGGCGGAACTGCATTTCAAGCGCCTGTTCACCCTGGGCCAGCGGACGGATGAGGCGGCCTATGCCCTGGGCCAGATCGCCGAGCAGCGCAACCGCCCCGACGAGGCCCTGCAGTGGTATCGCCAGGTGGGCGAGGGCAACAGCTACCTGGACGCCATGGTGCGCTCCGCGGTGCTCATCAGCCGGCAGCAGGGGCTGGCGGCGGCGCGCGCCTATCTGCGCGGCATCGAGGCGCAGGACTCGCAGCAGGAGCTGCGCCTGCGCCTGGTGGAGGGGGAGCTGCTGCGTGACGCCGGCCAGCGCGATGCGGCGCAGCAGGTGTACGACGCGGCGCTGCTGGAGTTTCCCGACAATATCGAACTGCTCTATGCCCGCGCCATGAACGCCGAGGGACTGGGGCGCATCGACCTGCTGGAGCTCGACCTCAATGCCATCCTCAAGCAGGAACCGGACAACGTGCAGGCACTCAATGCCCTGGGCTACACCCTGGCCGATCGCACCAACCGCTACCGCGAGGCGGCCGAGCTGGTGCGCCGTGCCTATGACCTGCGTCCGGAGGACCCTGCCATCATCGACAGCATGGGCTGGGTGATGTACCGCCTGGGGCGTCTGGAGGAGGCCGAAGGCTATCTGCGCCGGGCGCTGGTCAAACATTTCGATGCAGAGATCGCCGCCCATCTGGGGGAGGTGCTGTGGGTCCGCGGCCGCCAGGATGAGGCACGCCAGGTATGGCAGGATGCCCTGCAGCGCGCCCCCGACCATGACCTCCTCAAGCAGGTGATCGAACGGTTCAGCCGGCCGTGATGCGGCGTTTTTTCCCCCTGCTGCTCCTGCTGTTGGCCGGCTGTGCCGCTACCCCGGTAGCACCGCCGGCGGCCGACCCCGTGCAGGCCTGGGGCGACCACCAGCGGCAGCTGGCCGGCGTGACCGGCTGGCAGCTGGGCGGCCGCATCGCCATACGCACGGAAGACGAGGGCTGGCAGGCCAGTATCGACTGGCGCCAGCAGGCGCAGGATTACGCCATCCATCTCACCGGCCCCCTGGGGCAGGGCAGTCTGCATCTGCAGGGTGATGGCCGGCAGGTCACCCTGAGCGACGGCGAGGCCACCCTGGTGGATGAGGATGCGGAGACCCTGCTGTATCGCGAGATGGGCTGGCGCATGCCGGTGAGCGCGTTGCGCTACTGGGCGCTGGGTCTGCCGGCCCCCGGGGCCGCCGAGCACGAGCTCAATCCCCAGGGGCAGCTGGGGCGGCTGCGTCAGGCTGGCTGGAGCATCGAGTTCCGCGACTACACCCGGCGCGGCGAGCTGACCTTGCCCGGCCGGCTGTTCATCAGCAACCATCAGGCCCAGATCCGTCTGGTGGTAGACCGCTGGGAACCGCTTGAGCAGACAGAAGACAGACCGTGACACTCCCCGCAGCAACTCGACATGCGCAGTGCGAACCGGGTGCGGCCGCACCCTGGCCGGCCCCGGCCAAGCTGAACCTGTTCCTGCACATCACCGGCCGTCGCGCCGACGACTTTCACCTGCTGCAGACGGTGTTCCAGTTTCTCGACTATGCCGATGTCCTGCATTTCACCGTCCGTACCGACGGTGCGGTGCGCCGTCTCAGTGAGCTGCCCGGCGTGGCGGCGGAGGGGGATCTGGTGGTGCGTGCCGCCCGCCTGCTGCAGACGGAGACCGGCTGCCGCCTCGGCGCCGACATCCGGCTGGAGAAGCGTCTGCCCATGGGCGGCGGGCTGGGCGGCGGCAGTTCCGATGCGGCCACCACCCTGGTGGCACTCAATGCCCTGTGGCAGCTTCGCCTGCCGGTGGAGCGGCTGGCGGCGCTGGGGCTCACTCTGGGGGCCGACGTGCCGGTGTTTGTGCGCGGTCAGGCGGCCTGGGCCGAGGGGGTGGGGGAGCGGCTCGAGCCGGTGGACCTGCCGGAGCCCTGGTATCTGGTGCTGGTGCCGCCCGTGGGCGTGTCTACCGCCGCAGTGTTCGGGGCGCCCGAATTGACACGGGATTGCCCGCCCATCACAATACGCGACTTTCTTGCGGGTATAGGCCGTAACGTCTGCGAGCCGGTGGTGCGGGCGCGTTTTCCCGCGGTAGCCGCGGCGCTGGACTGGCTGGCGCATTTTGCGCCGGCCCGCATGACCGGCACCGGTTGCTGTGTGTTCGCGGCCTTCGCCGTGGAGAGCGCGGCACGCGAGGTAGCGGCCCAACTGCCCGCGGGCTGGCACGGTTTCGTGGCGCGGGGCTGCAATCGCTCGCCCTTGCTGGAGCGGCTGGCGCAGGAGCGGTAGTGGCGGGCGGCGCCGGGTCGGTGCCAGGAAGAATGTTGAATTGTGGGTTTTGGCGGCCCGGGCCGGCGCCAGGATTCAAAATTCAACATTTTTGTTTTTTTGGGGCGTCGCCAAGCGGTAAGGCAACGGGTTTTGATCCCGTCATACCCAGGTTCGAATCCTGGCGCCCCAGCCACCTAACTCGGGTCGCCGCAGGCGGCCTGGAACATGTTGCTGGGGCGCCAGGATTTGAACCGGAAGGTTCGACCGGTTCGCGGCGGCGAACCGGAACAGCGGAGCGTAGCGATGCTGGCCCGCAGGGCGAGGGGCGATAGCCCCGAGTAATCCTGGCGCCCCAGCCATCTGACTTCGCCGCGCACTCAAGAGCAGAGGAACCATGGTTTCCGAAATGATGGTCTTCGCGGGTAACGCCAACCCGCAGCTGGCACAAGACATCGCCGCCTATCTCGGTCTGCGGCTGGGCAAGGCCGTGGTCGGCCAGTTCAGCGACGGCGAGATCATGGTGGAAATTCTGGAGAACGTGCGCGGCAAGAATGTGTTCATCGTGCAGCCCACCTGCGCGCCGACCAACGACCATCTGATGGAGTTGATGGTGATGGTGGATGCGCTGCGCCGCGCCTCGGCCGGCCGCATCACCGCAGTGGTGCCGTATTTCGGCTATGCGCGCCAGGATCGCCGGCCGCGTTCGGCGCGTGTGCCCATCACCGCCAAGGTGGTGGCCAACATGCTCACCGGCGTCGGCGTGAACCGCATGCTGACGGTGGACCTGCACGCCGACCAGATCCAGGGCTTTTTCGATATCCCGGTGGACAACGTGTACGCCTCGCCGATCCTGCTGGGCGACGTGTGGCGCAGCAAGAACAACCACAAGGAAGACGTGGTGGTGGTATCGCCCGATGTGGGCGGTGTAGTGCGCGCCCGTGCCCTGGCCAAGCGGCTGGACGACGCGGACCTGGCGATCATCGACAAGCGCCGGCCGCGTGCCAACGAGTCGCAGGTGATGCACATCATCGGTGAGGTGGAAGGGCGTACCTGTATCCTGGTCGACGACCTGGTGGATACCGCCGGCACCCTGTGCAAGGCCGCCAAGGCGCTGAAGGAACATGGCGCCGCCAAGGTGAAGGCGTATTCGACCCACGCCGTGCTGTCCGGGCCGGCGGTGCAGAATCTGGAAAGTTCCCAGCTCGATGAGCTGGTGGTGACCGACACCATTCCGTTGCGGCCCGAGGCGCGTGCCTGCAGCCGCATTCGTGTGCTGTCCATCGCCGAGATGCTGGCGGAGACCATGCGCCGCATCAACAACGAGGAGTCGGTCAGTTCGCTGTATATGGACTAGCGCGCTTACGCGCTAGCCCCAGGTACGAGATACGAGGCACAAGGTACGAAAACATTGGTTTTTCGTACCTCGCATCTCGAATCTCGTACCTTGTTTGCCTCCCTTGGTCGCGGGGGAGGCGGTTTGGTTCGGCCGCGAGGCCGGGCCGTGGTAATAGCAACCTGGAGTAACCGCAATGAAGAACGATTTTGTATTGGAAGCCAGCCTGCGCAGCGATCTGGGGAAAGGTGCGAGCCGCCGCCTGCGTCGCGAAGGCAAGGTTCCTGCCGTGCTGTACGGTGGTCACAAGGACGCCGCGTCCGTGACCATGGATCACAATGACCTGTTCCACCACCTGGAGAACGAGGCCTTCTACTCGCACATCCTTACCATCAAGGTGGATGGCAAGACCGAGCAGGCCGTGCTGAAGGATTTGCAGCGTCATCCCTACAAGCCCGTCATCATGCACGTGGACTTCCAGCGCGTCAGCGCCTCGGAGAAGATCCGCATGCATGTGCCGTTGCACTTTGTCGGCGGCGACGTGGCCCCGGGCGTGAAGGTCGGCGGCGGCATCGTCACCCACAACATGAACGAAGTGGAAGTGAGCTGCCTGCCCAAGGACCTGCCGGAGTTCATCGAGGTGAACCTGTCCAACTGCGAGCTGAACCACTCCATCCACATGTCCGAGCTGACGCTGGGCGCCGGCGTCGAGCTGGTCGAGCTGGCCCACGGTCACGACCTGCCGGTCGGCGGCGTGCATGCCACCCGTGCCACCGTGTCCGAAGAGGGCGGTGCGGCAGCGGCGGAGGGTGAAGGCGCCTAATCGCCTTCATCTGGCAGGCAACCAAAGCCGGCGTCTGTGTCCGCGCCTGTTCAACTCATCGTTGGCCTCGGCAACCCCGGGGGCGAGTATGAACAGACGCGGCACAACGCCGGCTTCTGGTTTGTGGATGCCGTCGCGCGCAGTGCCGGCGGCAGCCTCAAGCATGAATCCAAGTTTCACGGCGAGGCGTGCAAGGTGCGCCTCGACGGTCACGAGGTCTGGCTGCTCAAGCCGCAGACCTTCATGAACCGCAGTGGCCAGGCCGTGGCGGCACTGGCGCGGTTCTACAAGATTCCCCTGGAAAATATCCTGGTCGCCCACGACGAGCTGGATCTGCTGCCGGGTGTGGTACGCCTCAAGCAGGGCGGCGGTCACGCCGGCCACAACGGCCTGCGCGACATCGGCAGCCTGATGGGTGGCAACAATTTTCTGCGCCTGCGCATCGGCATCGGCCACCCCGGCCACGCCAGCCAGGTCACCGGTTTCGTGCTGGGCAAGCCGCCGCAGAGCGAGCGTGGCTTGATCGAAGAGGCCATAGCCGAGGCGGTGGCGACCCTGCCGCTGATCATGCAGGGCGAAATGGCACGTGCCATGAACAGATTGCACTCTAACAAAGTGGCAAGCGACAAGTGACGAGTGGCATGACAGAAATGTCCATGCCTGTAGTTGTTGCCTGCAACCTGCCACTTGCAACTTGGAACTGAAGTCATGGGATTTAAGTGCGGTATCGTCGGTCTGCCCAACGTCGGCAAGTCCACCCTGTTCAATGCCCTGACCAAGGCAGGCATCGAGGCGGCCAATTATCCGTTCTGCACCATCGAGCCCAATGTGGGCGTGGTGCCGATGCCGGACCCGCGCCTCGACAAGCTGGCGGAGATCGTCAAGCCGCAGCGCGTCCTGCCCACCACCATGGAGTTCGTCGATATCGCCGGCCTGGTGGCCGGCGCCTCCAAGGGCGAGGGCCTGGGCAACAAGTTCCTCGCCAATATCCGCGAGACCGATGCCATCGCCCACGTGGTGCGCTGCTTCGAGGATGGCAACGTGGTGCACGTCGCCGGCAAGGTCAGCCCGCTGGATGACATCGAGGTGATCAACACCGAGCTGGCGCTGGCCGACATGGACTCGGTGGACAAGGCGGTGCTGCGCGTGGCCAAGGTGGCCAAGAGCGGCGACAAGGACGCCAAGGCCAAGCTGGCGGTGCTGGAGCGCGTGAAGGCGCAGCTCGACGCCGGCAAGCTGGTGCATGCCATGGGCCTGTCGGAAGACGAGCAGAAGCTGATCTACGATCTGCACCTGCTCACCATCAAGCCCACCATGTACATCGCCAACGTGGCCGAGGACGGCTTCGACAACAATCCCTATCTCGATGCCGTGCAGAAGCTGGCGGCGGAAGAGGGCGCAGTGGTGGTGGCGGTGTGCGCCGCCATCGAGTCGGAACTGGTGGAGCTGGACGACGAAGAGAAGCAGGTGTTTCTGGCCGAGATGGGGCTGGAGGAGCCGGGCCTGAACCGTGTCATCCGCGCCGGCTACAAGCTGCTCGGCCTGCAGACCTATTTCACCGCCGGGGTGAAGGAAGTGCGCGCCTGGACCATCCCGGTGGGCGCCACCGCGCCGCAGGCCGCCGGCGTCATCCACACCGACTTCGAGCGCGGCTTCATCCGCGCCGAGGTGACCGCCTACGAGGACTTCATCAAGTACGGCGGCGAGCAGGGCGCCAAGGAGGCGGGCAAGCTGCGCCTGGAAGGCAAGGAATACGTGGTGCAGGACGGCGACGTCATGCACTTCCGTTTCAACGTCTGAGCCGGCGCAGGCGCCTTGACAAGGGGCGCCCCGATCCGGACAATTGCCGTTCTTTTCGGGCCGCCCGGCCCACGGTTTACCTCTCGGCTACGTAGCTCAGCTGGTTAGAGCACAGCACTCATAATGCTGGGGTCCTCAGTTCGATTCTGAGCGTAGCCACCATATGACATTCCGACCGGAATCCAGGGGCCGCAAGCGATTGCGGCCCCTTTTTTTTCGCGCCGCGCCGCGGAATGAAATCGCCTCCTGCTGCAACCTTTACTGCAAGGGGCCGCGTCCAGCCCCACCCCCCGCATTTGCCAGGAGGAAAACAACGCCATGTCCCATGTCCCGGTTTCCCGCGCATCATTCCTGTCCCGCGACCGCCGTGCCGGCTGGCTGCTCGCCCTGTGCGGTGTGGTGCTGCTGCTGGCCCTGACGGCCTCCCCGGCACGTGCCGAGGCGGAGGCCAAGGTGGTCTACCACGCCGACTTTGCCGACCCGCGCCGCTTCAGCGCCATGCTGACCAGCATCAACAACATGGTCAGTCACTACGCCAACGAGTTCATCGAGTACGACGTGCGCATCGTGTTCGTGGCCCACGGCGTGCGCTTCGTGACCGATGACAAGCTCGCCGGCACACCCTTCGCCGAGGACAAGCAGCTGGCTGAGCAGCGCGAGAATCTGCGCGGCCGCCTGCTGACCCTGGCCGAGATGCATAACGTCAAGCTGGAGTTGTGCAACATCACGCGCAGCCAGATCGGTCTGGCCGAGGACAAGCTGTACAGCGCGGTGGAAACGGTTCCGTCCGGTGTGGTGCGTATTGCACAGCTGCAGCAGGAAGAGGGCTTTGCCTACATCAAGATCGAGTAGGTGCGCCATCCGCGCTGCTGCGCGGAGGCGGCGCGTTTCTTACAGGAAGTCTCTGATGCGCGCCGCCATGTCCTTGGCCAGCATGCCGTGGGCAAACTTCACCAGCAGGCGGCCATCGGGGGCCATGAAAAACACGCCGGCGGAGTGATCCATCTGATACTGGTCGGCGGGCATGCCGGGTACCTGCACCTTTTCGTAGGTGACGCGGAAGTTGGCGGCGGTGCGTGCGAGCAGCTCCGGCGAGCCGGTGAGGCCGACGATACCGGGATGGAAGTAGGACACATACTCGCGCAGCACCTGCGGCGTGTCGCGTTCCGGGTCGACGCTGATGAACAGCGGCTGGATGCGCGCGGCATCGTCGCCGAGCAGCTTCAGCGCCTGGGTGATCACCATCATCGCCGAGGGGCAGACGTCGGGACAGAAGGTGTAGCCGAAATAGATCAGCTGATAACGATCACCGAAATCGCGATCGGTAATCATCTCGCCATAGTGGTTCATCATCATGAAGCGGCCGTTGATGGGCGGCAGATCTTCCGCCGCCTGGGTCAGCGGGGACAGCGTCAGCAGCAACAGCAGCAGGGCGACGGACTTCATGCGATGGGCTCTCCGTCAGGGCTTGGTCTGGGGATAGGCCTGTTGCAGGGCGGTGATGGCGCCCTCCACCTCGCTGCGGAAGGGGGCGAGGTTGGGGCAGGGCAGGTTTTTCTCCACCATGCGCAGGAAGGACTTCTGCGTGGCATCCTCGAACAGCTCGCCGAGCTGGCTGACCTTGGGCACGGTATCAACCAGCGCCTTTTTCAGGCGCCGCATGTCGGCGCCATAACCACACTGCAGGGCTATGCCGTTCAGATCGCCAAGGCGAATGACGGTTTCATGCTGCACGGGCGTGAAGGCCGCGGCGCTGACGCCGTACAGGAGGCCGGAAAGTGCAAGGGCGAGGGCAGGTAGCTGGATGTGGCGCATGGTCTGTCGGTTGCTATCGGATGAAGGGTGTTCACTGTAACGCCAACCAGGGCGGCAATGCCACCACGGGGGGCCGCCGCCATCATAGACTGGGCCGATACTGCCGCATGCCGGGTGGGGGCGCCATGATCAATATCAATCAGCGCGGGCCGGGACTGCGGTGTGCTGCCTAGAGGTGCTGCTCCAGGCCGTGGGCCTTGAGTCCCCAGGCGAGGATGGAGAACAGTTTGCGGTTGGTGTTGCGCAGGCGATCGACCAGGGCGGTGAGCAGTTCTCGCAGCACTGCGTAGCCTGTTTCCGGATGTGCGTCGAGGAAGGCCAGCAGTTGTTCGCCGTCGATGCCGATGAGCTCGCATTCGCTGATGGCCATCACCGAGGCGGAACGCGCCTGGCGATCGAACAGTGCCAGTTCGCCGAATACCTCACCCGGCTCCAGGTCGCACACGCCGGGATGGATGTGGCGTCCCTCCTCCAGTTCCAGGTCGGCGATGATGCGCACCGTGCCGGCCTCGATCAGATACAGCGTGTCGGCCGGGTCGCCCTCGCGGAAGACGAAGTCATTGGCGGCACAGCGGCTGCGCCGCCAGTTGCGCCCCTCCTGGAAGTCCGGATGTTGCAGCAGCTTGCGCAGGGTATGTTGCATCGGTGCCGTCCACGCTGGTGGGGAGACCGATTATTAGCCCAAAGCCGCCGGGTTTGCCAGTCCCGGGACGGTCAGGATGAGCAGCTGATGGCCAGCCGGCGGCCCCAGTCCGGCGGTGGAGCGGCACAGGCTGCGTCACCCGGATGCTCGTCGAAGGGCGCCTGCAACAGGCGCAGCAGGCGCTCTATCTCGCTGTTGTCTCCCTGCTGTGCCTGGTGGATGGCCTGCTGGGCGAGATAGTTGCGCAGGATGTATTTCGGGTTGACCCGGGCCATGGCGTCCTGCCGCGCGGCGTCCTTGCTCTGTTCGGCGGCGAGGCGGCGGCGATAGTCTGCCGCCCAGCGGTCGAAGGCCTGACGGTCGGTGAACAGCTCGCGCAGCGCGGCGTTGGCCGCCCGCGGCGTGCTGTCGAACTGGCCCAGGGTGCTGAAGAAGTGGCTGTAGTCGACCTGGTTGGCCGCCAGCAGCTGCAGCAGGTCGTGCAGCAGCAGGTCGTCACCGGGCCGCGGCTCGCGCAGTCCCAGCTTGCGCTGCATCTGCTCCTGGTAGTGGGCGTGAAAGGCCGGGGCGTACTCGCCCAGGACAGCGTTGGCCTGTTCCGCCGCCGCCGCCGCGGGTTCGCCCAGCAGGGGCAGCAGGGCCTGGCCCAGGCAGCTCAGGTTCCAGTGCGCGATGTCGGGCTGACGGTCGAAGGCGTAGCGGCCCTGATAGTCGGAGTGATTGCAGACGAGGTCCGGCGCGAAGTCATCGAGGAAGGCGTAGGGGCCGTAGTCCAGGGTCAGGCCGAGGATCGACATGTTGTCGGTGTTCATCACGCCGTGGGCGAAGCCGACCGCCTGCCACTGGGCGATGAGCCGTGCCGTGCGCAGGGTCACCGCGCGGAACAGCGCCAGATAGGGGTTGGTTTCATCACCCAGCTCCGGGTAGTGGTGCGCGATGACGTAATCGGCCAGGCGGCGCAGGTGGTCGAACTGGCGGCGGTAGTAGAACACCTTGAAGGAGCCGAAGCGCACATGGCTGGGCGCCAGGCGCACCAGCAGGGCGCCGGTTTCGATCTCCTCGCGCCCGACCTCCTCCTCGCTGCCGAACAGGCACAGGGCGCGGGTGGTGGGGATGCCGAGGCCGTGCATGGCCTCGCTGCACAGGTACTCGCGGATGCTGGAGCGCAGCACGGCACGGCCGTCGCCGCGGCGCGAATAGGGAGTGACACCGGCCCCCTTGAGCTGCACCTCCCAGCGCTCGCCGCGCCGGTTCTGCACCTCGCCGAGCAGGATGGCGCGGCCATCGCCCAGTTGCGGCACGTAATGGCCGAACTGGTGGCCGGCATAGAGGGCCGCCAGCGGCTCGCTGCCCGGCAGCGGGGCCTGTCCCGACAGCCAGGGGGTGAACTCCGGGCGCAGCGCCTCCAGCGGGTCGAGGTCGAGCAGCTCCGCCGCCGCCGGGTTGAAGCTGAGCAGGCGGGTGCCCTGCAGCGGTGTGGGGGGCAGGCGGGTATGGAACGGCTCCGGCAGGCGGGCGTAGCTGTTGCTGAAGTTGAGCTGGTCGAGGCGGCGCATGCCCTCGACATGGCGGCAGGCGCCGGGCCATTCAACCATGCCGCCGCTGCGGCTTTGGCCGCTGTAAGACTTATCCCTGCATCGTGGTCTACTATTTCGGCAGTAGTCGGATATTTCCCCGGGTTTGCGCAGCAAATACAGGAAGGGGGAGGCCATGGTGGCGCGCAGCGTGAGGCAGGGACACGGCGCCGGGTTGCTGGTGTGGTGGGGGGCGGTGGCTGCCGGTTATGGGGGCCTGATCCTGCTGAGCCTGTTTCTGGCTGCGCCGCACTCGGCGGTGGCCCCCTTCTGGTTGCCGGCCGGATTTGGCCTGGCGGCGGTCCTGCAGCTGGGATATCGGGTGTGGCCGGGCATTGCGCTGGGGGCGGCGCTGACGCCGCTGCTGCTCGATGGGGTGCCGACCGCCATGGCCTGGCTCGCGCCGGGTGCCGTCGCCGAAACCCTGGCGGGGGCCTGGTTGATACGGCGCTGGGTGCAGAGCCCCGTCCCCTTGAGCCACGTCAGCGACATCATGCGTGCCATCCTCGCCGTGGCCATCGTCACCCTGCCGGTGGCGGTGACGGAGTGCGTGCTGACCGGGGGTGCTGCCGACAGCCCGGCGCTGCCGGAGTGGTGGCTGGCCAATATCGGCGGTGCCCTGTTGTTCGCGCCCTTTGTCTTGGCCTGGGCCAACCGCGCCTATGCCCCGCCGCCAGGGCGGGGTACCGAGCTGGCGCTGCTGGCGGTGGTGGTACTGCTGACCGGCGACCAGGTGTTCGGTGGCACGCTGGCGAGCGGTTCGCTGGAGTTCATCCTGCTGGTATTTTTCATCTGGGCGGCCCTGCGCCTGGAGGTGCGCGGCATGACCAGCCTGACCCTGATCACCGGCCTGGTGGCGGCCTATCACACCGGACGCGGTCACGGTCCCCTCATTGCCCCCGACGACCTGGTGACCCAGCTCACCCTGCAGGGGTTTGCGGTGAGCAGCACGGTGACCGGCCTGATCCTGATCGCGGCCACCCATGAGCGCCGCGAGGCGCTGGAGGAGTTGCAGCTGGCAGCCAGGGTGATCGACAACACCCCGGACGGGGTGATGATCACCGATGCCGATCTGCGCATCCGCTCCATCAACCCGGCCTTCAGCGCCACCACCGGCTACAGCGAGGCCGAGGTGCTGGGGCAGACGCCGCGCCTGCTGGCCTCGGGGCGCCATGACGCGGCGTTCTATCAGACCATGTGGCGGCAGATAGAACAGGATGGCCGCTGGCAGGGCGAGATATGGAACCGGCGCAAGAGCGGCGAGATCTACCTGGAATGGCTCAACATCATCGCCATCCGGGACGCCCAGGGCAAGGTCCTGCACTATGCCGGCATCTTCTCCGACGTCATCACCCAGGAGCACGTGCGGCAGCGTCTGCACAGCCTGGCGTATTACGATGCCCTCACCGATCTGCCCAACCGCGAGCTGTTCCATGATCGCCTGTACAACGCCCTGGCCCAGGCGCGGCGCGAGCGGCACCAGCTGGCGCTGCTGTTTCTCGATGTCGATCACTTCAAGCCGATCAATGACACCCATGGCCATGCCATGGGCGATCGCCTGTTGCGGGTGCTGGCCGAGGAGCTGCGCCGGTGCGTGCGCGAGAGCGATACCGTGGCGCGGCTGGGCGGCGATGAATTCACCATCCTCCTCACCCGCGTGTCCGGGCAGGCGGATGCCGTGCAGGTGGCGGACAAGATCATCGCCGCCTTTGCCCGGCCGTTTCTGGTCGATGGCCATGCGCTGTCGGTGGGGGTCAGCATCGGCATCGCCCTGTTCCCCGACGATGCCGCTGACGAGGTGATGCTGCTGCGCGACGCCGATGCGGCGATGTATGCCGCCAAGCAGGCCGGGCGCAACAACTATCAGCGCTATCGTCCGCATATGGCGGCACTGTTCAGTGCCGAGCGCTGCCCGGAGATGACGCGGCGCGGTTGACAGTCCCGGCCTGGCGGGCAAGACTTGGCCTCCCGTTTTTGAACGCTTCCTGTGATGACCGCCCTGATCGAAGTTGAAAATCTGGTGAAACACTATCAGGGCGTGCGCGCAGTGGACGGCATCAGCTTCACCATCCCGCGCGGCGCCTGCATCGGCCTGCTCGGCCCCAACGGCGCCGGCAAGACCACCACGGTGGAAATGCTGGAAGGCATCAAGGTGCCCACCTCCGGCAGCATCCGTTACCAGGGCGAGCCGCTCGGCGCCAAATTCCGGCGCGAGGCCGGCATCATGTTCCAGTCCACCGCCCTGCAGGAATTCATCACCGTGCGCGAGACCTTGCGCATGTTCCGCAGCCTGTATGACCACGGTGTGGCCCTGGACGAGCTGATCGACGCCTGCGCCCTGCACTCCTTCCTCGACCGCGATACGCGCAAGCTCTCTGGCGGCCAGCGCCAGCGCCTGTTGCTGGCCATCGCCCTGGTCAACGACCCGCAGGTGGTGTTTCTCGACGAACCCACCACCGGGCTCGATCCCCAGGCGCGACGCATGTTGTGGCAGCTGGTGCGCGACATACGCCGGCGCGGCAAGACGGTGCTGCTCACCACCCACTACATGGAGGAGGCCTACGAGCTGTGCGACGAGATCATCATCATGGATCACGGTCGCATCATCGCCCAGGGTTCGCCGGATGAGCTGCTGGCGCGCCATTTCCATGACGTGGTGCTGCAGTTGCCCAAAGCCGATTTCACCGCCGGCGTGTTGCCGCCGCTGACCGTGCTCGATTGCGGCGACAGCGTGGAGATCCTCACCAGCGCGGTGACGGAGACCGTGCAGCAGTTGCTCGCCAGCGGCGTGTCACTGGACCGGTTGCGCATCCGCGCCCGTACCCTCGACGACCTGTTCCTGGAGCTCACCGGCAAGGAGCTGCGCACATGATGAAGCGACTGCTGGCGGTATTCATTGCGCGCAACAAGGAGTTTTTGCGCGATCGCGCCGCGCTGGGCTGGAATCTGCTGTTTCCGGTGCTGATCGTCGCCGGCTTTGCCTTCGCCTTTTCCGGCGAGCCAGCGCCGCTGTACAAGGTCGGCGTCGCCGGCGAGGTGCCGCCGAGCGGATTTTTCACCACGCCGCACGTGCAGTTCATCGCGGTGGACGATCTGGCCGCGGCGATCACCAAGGTGGAGCGGCATCGCCTCGACCTGCTGGTGGATATCGGCGGCGCCCGCTACTGGGTGAACGACGAATCGCCGCGCGGTCCGCTGCTGGAGCGGCTGCTGCTGGGCAGCGACAACGCTGCGCTGCGCAAGCAGGCGGTGAGCGGACGCCAGATCCGCTACGTGGACTGGGTGCTGCCCGGCGTGCTCGGCATGAACATCATGTTCAGCGCGCTGTATGGCGTCGGCTTCGTCATCGTGCGCTACCGCAAGAACGGCGTGCTCAAGCGGCTCAAGGCCACGCCGTTGTCCGCCATCGAGTTTCTTGCCGCGCAGATCGTCTCGCGTCTGTGGCTGATCGTCGCGGTGGTGGTGGTGGTGTTCTTCGGCACCCACCTGTTCGTCGATTTCGCCATGTACGGCAACTATCTGACCCTGTTTCTCGCCTTCGCCATGGGCGGCATCTGCATGATCAGCATGGGCCTGGTGATCGCTGCGCGCATCGCCAGCGAGGAGTTCGCCGAGGGCATGCTCAACCTGATCAGCTGGCCGATGATGTTTCTCTCCGGGGTGTGGTTCTCGCTGGAGGGTACCCATCCGCTGGTGCAGAAACTGGCCATGATCTTTCCCCTCACCCACATGATTGACGCCGCGCGCGCGGTGATGCTCGACGGCGCCAGCCTCGCCGCCATCGCGCCGCAGCTCGGCGTGCTGCTGGCGATGACCGCGGGCTTCCTGGCCATCGGCGCCTGGCTGTTCCGCTGGGAGTGACACATGAACCAGACGGCACAGCCCTGCCCCTGCGGCAGCGGAAAACCCTACGCGCAGTGCTGTGGCCCTTGCCATGACGGCACAGCGGCGCCCACGCCGGAGGCGTTGATGCGCTCGCGTTATGCCGCCTTCGCGCTGCGCAGGGTGGATTATCTGCTCGCCACCTGGCACCCCTCGGTGCGGCCGGCCGAGCTGGAACTCGACCCGCGCCTGCACTGGCTGGGGTTGGATGTGCGGCGCAGCGCCGCATCCGGTGATGCCGGGGAAGTGGAATTCATCGTGCGCTGCAAGCTCAACGGCAAGGCCGGCCGCATGCACGAGGTGAGCCGCTTCGTGCGCGAAGATGGCCGCTGGTATTACCTCGATGGCGTGGTGCAGGAAGGCAAGCCGCGCCGCCGCTGACGGCATCAGCTGTGGCGCACCGCCGCCAGTTCCATTTCACGTTGGGCATCGATGCGGCGCCGCGCCACCTCTTCCGGCGTGCCGGCCAGTTGCAGGATGCGGCCGGATAGTTGCAGGCTGGCCTCCACCGTTTCCAGGATTACCTCGCTGGCACCGAAGGCGAGCAGGCGCGAGGCGTGGGCGGTGTCGCGGGCGCGGGCGACGATGGGCAGATGCGGCCATTCGGCGTGCACCACGCGCACCACGTGTTCCGCCGCGCCGGGATTGTCCATGGTGATCACCAGGGCGCGCGCGGTAGGGGCGTGGGCGCGGCGCAGCATCTCCAGCCGCGCGGCATCGCCGTAGTACACCGGCATGCCGTGGGAACGGGCGGTGGCCACGCCGTTGGCATCGGTGTCGAGCGCCAGATAGGGGATGCCGTCGGCGTCCAGGGTGCGGCCGAGGATGCGGCCGACGCGGCCGAAGCCGGCGATCACCACATGCCCCTCCAGGCCGTC
>Ga0172382_10001868_pt1 | contig 36454 bp, 35 predicted proteins | sample Leawel138RmetaG_FD_122245 | JGI IMG/M metagenome (GOLD analysis project Ga0172382, IMG submission 122245) | Leachate microbial communities from a municipal landfill in Southern Ontario, Canada - Leachate well 138R metaG | ecosystem: Engineered > Solid waste > Landfill > Unclassified | place... | reverse complement strand
TGCTGATGCGAAAGTTGATGCAGGCACTGCGCATGAAAGCGCCCGCCACCAAAAAGGAGTTGACGCACGCGTTGATGAGAAAGGTCTTGATTCGCCTTACGGAAGAGGCAAACAGAAACGCGCGTAATGCGACCAGGAATCTCAAATAGCTCACGAGGCGCGAACGCGGGGTCCGATCTACCCGGAGTGGACTCGACAGACCCATGGACTGTTTGAAAAGTTTGGGTGGGACGGGGGATCTGCTGGCAGGAGCACCGCGTCTGGAGAGGCGGAACATACGTTGAACTATCGAGGCGTTCGCCGCAGTCACACCTCTCTGCATCGGCTGGTTGCCGCGGTGGAAAGCGGGAGCAAGCTCCCGCGCTCCAGAAAGGTGCGTTACCGCGCCATCAAATCCTGCATTTTCTCCACCGTCGGATTCAATACCACGCCTTTCTCGGTGACGATGGCATCGATCAGCTCCGCCGGCGTCACGTCGAAGGACGGGTTCCAGGCGAGCGCACCTTCGGCCGCCACGCGCTTGCCGGCCAGGGCGAGCACTTCCTCGGCGGCGCGCTGTTCGATGGGGATGCCGGCGCCCGTGGGCAGGCTCATGTCGATGGTGGAGGTGGGCGCCACCACCATGAACTTCACGCCGTGGTATTTCGCATTCACCGCCGCGCTGTAGGTGCCGATCTTGTTGGCGGTGTCGCCGTTGGCGGCGATGCGGTCGGCGCCCACGATCACCCACGAGACCTTGCCCTGCTTCATCAGGTAGCCGGCCGCGCCGTCGGCGAGCAGGGTGACCGGGATGCGGTCCTGCACCAGTTCCCAGGCGGTGAGGCGCGCGCCCTGCAGCCAGGGGCGGGTTTCATCGGCAAACACGTGGGCGATGCGGCCGCCGGCATAGGCGCTGCGGATGACGCCCAGGGCCGTGCCGTAGCCGCCGGTGGCCAGCGAACCGGTGTTGCAGTGGGTGAGCACGGCGCCGCCCGTGGCTTCGATGAGGGCTGCACCCAATTCACCCATGCGATAGTTGGCGGCCACGTCTTCTTCATGGATGGCCATGGCCTCGGCGAGCAGGGCGGCCTCCGGGTTGCTGCCGTCCAGCGCGGCGATACGCGCCTTCATGCGATCCAGCGCCCAGAACAGGTTTACCGCCGTGGGACGCGAAGCGGCCAGGGTGGCGAGGTCCTGCTCGATGGCACCCTTCCAGTTCGCGCCCGCCTCGGTAAACCGCGCGCGACCCGCGAGCACTACACCGTAAGCAGCGGTCACGCCGATGGCGGGTGCGCCGCGCACCACCATGTCGCGGATGGCACCGGCCACGGCGGTGGCATCGCCGTAGGTGTTGTAGCGGGCGTCCTGGGGCAGCAGGCGCTGGTCGATGAGGCGGAGCTGGCCGTCGTTCCACTCGACGGCGCGGATGGTGTCGTGCTGGTTCATGGCTGTGCGGAAAATCGGGTGAGGGCGGGGATTATCGCCGCTTGGCAGTGGGAAAGGAAACGGATTGGCAGTGGGCGCCTTGTACGGGACAGGTGCGGGGGCTGGCGGTTTCAGGCTGTGAGCCAGGCGTACCACTCGTTGAAAACGTCCCGGCTGCAGGCTGCGACCACCGAGCGGGAGCCCGCCGTCGTCTTATAGACTGCGTCGCCCTCCAAAGTGCTGCTGAATCCACCCGCCTCGGCGAGGATGAGTGACCCGGCGGCACAGTCCCATAGCTTCTGACCACCATGCAGGTAGGCCTGGCCACGGCCTGCGGCGAGCCAGGCCCAGTCGAGGGCAGCGGCGCCGAAGTTGCGTTGGGAGGCATAGGGGGGATGCTCCGCCAGGCGTCGGCGCAGGTGCATGGGAAGGCGCTTGAAATCCACCATGACGATGCCGTGTTGCAAGGGCATCGCCGTACCGGCGAGCCGCAGGGGGACACCGTTGAGCGAGGCCCCGCACCCCCGCTCGGCCCGGAACAGCTCCTGCCGCAGCGGGTCGTACACCAGTCCGAGTTGCACCTCGCCTTGGCACAGGTAGGCCAAGGACAGGCAGAAATGGGGCACGCCCGAAACGAAATTGCTGGTGCCGTCCAGGGGATCGAGTACCCACAGCGGGCCACTGATGGCAAGCAGGGCCTCCTGCTCGGCGGGCGTCATCTCCTCGCTGAGGAAACCCACTTCGGGCCAGCGCTCATGCAGTGCCTCGCCGAGCCGCGCGTGCACCGCGAGGTCGGCCTCGGTCACCGGGCTGGCATCGGTCTTGCGTTCAAAGCTGACCCGCGCGAAACGCGGCACCAGCTCCTCGCGGGCGGCCTCGACCACCAGCGCTTCCAACTGGCCGATGTCCGGGTTCATTCAGCCACCGCGCGCAACACCGTGGCCTGCCTGAAGCGGGTGATGAGCTTCTGCAGGCCCACGCGCTGACGAACGTTGACGATGATGGGCCCATGCAGGTTTCCACTCAGCTTGGGATAGCCCGGCAGCGGCTCGCCGCCCTCCTCCCCGGTACGGCGCAGCATCACCAGCACCACCGCATCCTCCGGCTCCACCAGGCCGAGCAGCTTTTCTTCCTCGGCGCCGAGGGTAAGTTCATAACCGAACCCGAACATCTCGGGAATGGCCACCGAGAATGTCACATCGGCCGCGTCCACTGACTGCAGCCAAAACACACTGGGCTTGCCTTCCTCATGGAACAGCTTGAAGCGCTTGCACTGCTCGAAGCCGGCAAGCCCACGCGGGAAGGTGATGATCTGCTCCTCACTGATCTCCTGGCGACCGAAAAAGCGGGTGGTGATTTGCATGCGTGCTCCCTGACCGACGGCATTATGAAGGGGCTTTCCCTTGGCTTGTGACGAGCGTACCGAGGGTCCGAGGTGTCAGAAGAATCGGGTTATCGGGCGTCCTCGACACCTTACCGGCGCAGCCCGGCGGCGTCACGCCAGCCTGAAGCAAGAATAGGCCGGTTGGTGTATTCTCGGCGGCCATGAAAAATGTCGACACACTCATCCATGCAGGCTGGATCGTGCCGGTGGAGCCCGCCGGGCTGGTGCTTGAAGACCACAGCATCGCCGTGCTGGACGGCACCATTGCCGCGCTGCTGCCCACGGCGGATGCACGGGCGCAATACCAGGCCGCTGCCGTGGTCGAGCTCAGCGGCCACGTGCTCATCCCGGGCCTGGTAAATACCCATACCCACGCGGCCATGACCCTCATGCGCGGGCTCGGCGGTGATGCGCCGCTCATGCAGTGGCTGCAGGAGCACATTTGGCCGACGGAAGGCCGTCACGTCGGCCGTGAGTTCGTGCGCGACGGTACGCAGCTTGCCATGGCCGAAATGCTGCGCGGCGGCACCACGTGTTTCCAGGACATGTATTTCTTCCCGGATGAGGTGGCCCGCGCCGCGACCCAGGCACGCATGCGCGCGGTGGCCGGCCTCATCCTGTTCGACTTCCCATCCGCCTGGGGCTCCGGTCCCGACGATTACCTGCACAAGGGCATGCAGTTGCACGACGAGACGCGCGGCAACCCGCTGGTCCGCACGGCCTTTGCCCCTCATGCGCCCTACACGGTTTCGAACGCGCCTCTGGAAAAGGTCGCCATGTATGCCGAGGAGCTGGACATCCCCGTACACATGCATGTGCACGAAACAGCTCATGAAGTGGAAACGGCCGCCGCCGAATCCGGCCGGCGTCCGCTGGCGCGCCTGAAGGAGCTGGGATTGCTCACGCCACGCCTGATGGCGGTACACATGACCCAGCTCTCCGACAGCGAAATCGAGGACCACGCCGCCGCGGGCGCACACGTGCTGCACTGTCCCGAGTCGAACCTCAAGCTCGCCAGCGGCTTCTGCCCGGTGCACAAACTCCTCACGACCGGCGTGAATGTGGCCCTGGGCACCGACGGCGCCGCCAGCAACAACGACCTGGACATGCTCGGGGAGATGCGCACCGCCGCCCTGCTCGCCAAGGCCGTGTCCGGCGACGCCGGTGCCGTGGCGGCCGACACGGCGTTGCGCATGGCCACGCTGAATGGTGCCCGTGCGCTCGGCCTGGACGACATCACTGGTTCTCTTGTGCCTGGCAAGGCCGCGGACATCACCGCCGTGAACATGCGCGGACTGGAGACCGAGCCGATCTACAGCGTGATCACGCAACTGGTGTATTCCACCGGGCGCGACCGCGTCACCGACGTGTGGGTGGCAGGCCAGCAACTGTTGAAGGACCGCCAGCTCACCACGCTCGATGAAGAAGCCATTCTTGCCCGCGCGCGCCAGTGGCGCGCGAAGATCCAGCGCACTGACGTGCCCCCGGAGGAAAAACAATGACCGCAAACGTCGATCCGGTCGAAATCAATAAATTTGCCGCCGCCGCCTCGCGCTGGTGGGATCGCAACAGCGAGTTCAAACCGCTGCATGACATCAATCCCTTGCGCATCGATTACGTGGACCAGCGCGCCGGCCTGACCGGCAAGCAGGTACTCGACGTGGGCTGCGGCGGCGGCATTCTCTCGGAAGGGATGGCGGCGCGCGGTGCCGAGGTCATGGGCATCGACATGGCGGAGGCGTCACTGGAAGTGGCGCGCCTGCACCTGCTGGAGTCGGGCTTGCAGGTGGACTATCGCCTCGTGAGCGTGGAACAGCTTGCCGAGGAACGACCCGCCAGCTTCGACCTCGTCACCTGCATGGAAATGCTGGAACACGTGCCCGACCCGGTCTCGGTGGTCGCCGCCTGTGCGCGGCTGGTGAAGCCGGGCGGCAAAGTGTTCTTCTCCACCATCAATCGCACCCCGAAATCCTATCTGTTCGCTACCGTCGGCGCCGAATACGTGCTGCGCATGCTGCCCAAGGGCACGCACAATTACGCCAAGTTCATCCGCCCTTCGGAACTGGAAAGCTGGGCGCGCCACGCCGGCCTCGCCCTGCGTGACCTCACCGGCATGAGTTACAACCCGCTCTCCCGCCAGTACAGCCTGGGACGGGACCTGGAAGTGAACTATCTGGGTTATTGCGTGCGGGATTGAGTCCGGTGTGTGGGGCTGCGGAAACCTCACCCGCAGCGCCGCAATGCACACGGCTTGGCAAATTGCCATGGAAGATCGTCACCCCGGCGGAACGGGTTTGCGGGACACCCGTGGATTCCGGCTTTCGCGGGCATGATGAAACCCTAATGAAAAACGGTCGCCCGGCAGAAGCCGGGGTCCACGGTGGTGAGCCGCAGTACGCCCGGAAATCATGCCCATTCGCACCATCCTTTTCGATCTCGACGGCACCCTCGCCGATACCGCACCCGACCTCGCCTTCGCGCTGAACGCGGTGTTGGTGGAACAGGGCCGCGAGCCGTTGTCCCTCGGGTGTATCCGGCCGGTGGTATCGCACGGCGCCCTGGCACTGGTACGACTGGGTTTCGGCTTCGGACCGGAGGACGCGCGCTTCGGCGCGCTGCGCCAACGGCTCGTCGAGGTCTATCGCGAGAATCTCACGCGCGGCACACGGCTATTTCCCGGCATGGCCGAACTGCTCGAGAACATCGAGGCACGCGGTATGCGCTGGGGCGTCGTCACCAACAAGCCAGCGGCGCTCACCGAACCCTTGCTCGCCCGCCTCGGACTCACGGCCCGCGCCGCCGCCGTGGTGAGCGGCGACACCCTGTCAGTACGCAAGCCCGACCCGGCCCCGATGCTGCTCGCATGCCAGCAGGCTCAATCCCATCCCGCGCATTGCGTTTACGTGGGCGATGCGGAACGGGACGTGCAAGCCGGTCGCAACGCCGGTATGGCGACCCTGGTCGCCCTGTTCGGCTATTTGGGTGACGAAGATCGCCCGCAGGACTGGGGTGCAGACGGGATGATCGAGCATCCCGATGAGGTGCTGCCGTGGATCACGAAGCGGTTCCAGCGGGCGGTGTGACGCCTGGACCATGGCGGGCAGATGCACCGTGGACCGCACGCAACAGGAAGATCACCACGGAGCCGTGTTTGCCGCAGCAACGGTAAGAGGTCATCATGAACATCGAAATCGGCGGCTTTTTTGGCTTTATCGTCCTGGTACTGGACTTGTGGGCCGTGGTGAATATCTTCGGTTCACGAGCGGGCACCGGCGCCAAGGTGCTGTGGCTGCTGCTCATCATCTTCCTGCCCTTCCTGGGCTGGCTGATCTGGCTCCTCGCCGGGCCGCGCTCGGCAAGGTACTGAGCCACCAGCCTGCGGCACTGCTGCGCGGGGTGGGATCGGCCGCGGGGCATCACGGCCTGGCGGATGCGCCGGGGGCGAAACGGCTTACTCGAACTTCTTCAGGAAGCCGTCGGCCGCGTCACGCGCCTTTTCCGTCAGCGTCTTCGCCGTGAAGGGATTGCTGAACAGCGGCTTGTCGCGCGCGATATTGACGCCCATCCACATGCCCACCAAGAGCACGGCCAGAATGAATAGCACCTGCAACTTCATATCCTGCCTCCAACAAGAAACCCATGGGCAGGACTCCTGAGACCCTGCCGGCGCGTATTGTCGCCGAGTCCTACGCCTGGTGCGAGGACTTGGCGCGCACGCATTACGAGAACTTCCCCGTAGCCTCGCGCCTCCTGCCCGTCCACCTGCGCCGGCCGGTGGCGGCGGTATACGCCTTTGCCCGGCTGGCCGACGACATGGCGGACGAAGGCACCCTGCCGCCCGCGGACCGCATCGCGGCGCTGGACGACTGGGGCCGGCAGCTCGACCGGGCGCTCACCGGCGAGGCCGGGCATCCGGTGTTCATCGCCCTCGCCGATACGGTGGTCCATCATCGTGTCCCGCCCGCGCTGTTTCACGACCTGCTCTCTGCCTTCCGCCAGGACGTGGTGAAAAGGCGCTATGCGAGCTTCGACGAGCTGCTGGACTATTGCCGCCGCTCGGCCGATCCGGTGGGACGCATCCTGCTCCATTTGGCGCATGAGGCCACGCCGGAGAACCTGCACCTGTCGGACCGGGTGTGCAGCGCCCTACAGCTCATCAACTTCTGGCAGGACCTGGCCCAGGACGTGGACGAGAACGACCGCATCTATCTGCCCCAGGACGCCATGGCCGGCCACGGTGTCACGGAGGCGCACCTGCGCCAACGCCGGTCCGACCGGGCCATGATGCGCCTGATGCGCGCGGAATACCGCCGCGCGCGCGCCATGATGGAAGAAGGCGCGGCGCTCGGCCGCCGCCTGCGCGGCCGTTTTGGTCTGGAGATCCGGCTCATCATCCAGGGCGGCCTGCGCGTACTGGACCGGCTCGAGGCCCAGGAAGACGTCTTCTCCCGCCCCCGATTGCGCCGACGCGATGCGGTCGTCATCGCCTGGCGGGCCTTGCGGCCATAGGACATGCATCGGCCAGCCAACCCGCCGTGCGCCACGCCGGCGCCTGCGTAAGAGCCCTTGCACATCGGTGCCTCCGATTTCCCCCTGAGCACCTGCCGTCCCTATAATCGGCCCGGGCCCCAGAAGAACATGCAATGACCCCTGACGAGTATTGCCAGAACAGGGCCGCAGGCAGCGGTTCGAGCTTCTATTACAGCTTCCTTTTCCTCCCGCCCGAGAAGCGGCGCGCCATCACTGCGGTGTATGCCTTCTGCCGGGAGGTGGACGACGTGGTGGACGAGTGCAGTGACGCCGGCGTGGCGCGCGCCAAACTGGCCTGGTGGCGCGGCGAGATCGGCAACACCTTCGCCGGCGAGCCGCAGCATCCGGTGGGCCAAGCGCTGCTGCCGGTGGTACGTGAGTACAACCTGCCGCAGGAGTATTTCCTCGAGATCATCGACGGCATGGAGATGGACCTCGACCAGGTCCGCTATGCCAGCTTCAACGAACTCGCCCTGTACTGCTACCGGGTCGCCAGCGTGGTCGGCCTGATCTCCGCCGAGATATTCGGTTATCAGGACCGCCACACGCTCAAGTACGCCCACGACCTGGGCATTGCCTTCCAGCTCACCAATATCCTGCGCGACGTACACGAGGACGCCCTGCGGGGGCGCGTCTACCTGCCCCAGGACGAACTCGACGCCTGCGGCGTCACCCTCGACGACCTGCGTGGTGAGGAACTCACCGCCCCGCTACGGAAACTGTTCACGCAACAGGCACAGCGCGCACAGCAGTATTACCGGCAGGCCTTCGACAAGCTTCCGGAAGTGGATCGTTTCGTGCAGCGTAGCGGCCTCATCATGGCGGCGGTTTACCTCACGCTGCTCGACCGTATCCAGACGGAGGACTACCCCGTGCTGCGCCGCCGCGTGCGCCTGTCGCCCTGGCGCAAACTCTGGATCGCCTGGCGCACGGCACGCCGAGAGGCCGCGCGCCACGCACGGCTGGCCAGGAGCCGTGGCTAGGCCCCGTACGCCGCCCCCCCACCCGGCGCACTGCCCGGCACAGCCCCCCGTGATCGTGGCAGGCGGTGGCTGGGCCGGGCTGGCGACGGCCGTGGAGCTCACCGACCTGGGCCACCGGGTCCTCCTGCTCGAATCATCGCGCCAGTTGGGGGGACGCGCCCGGCGGCTCGCCTTCGGCAAGGACGGCGTCGACAACGGCCAACACCTGCTCATCGGCGCCTACCGTGAAACCCTGCGCCTCATGGAACGTGTGGGCGTTCACGAGCACCACGCCTGTCTGCGCCTGCCGCTGCGCCTCGAGGTGCGCGCTGAGCGCGAGGCCCTGCTCCTCAAGGCACCACCGCTGCCGGCACCGGCACACCTCGCCATGGCGTTACTCATCGGCCGCGGCTTGCGCACAGGCGAGCGCCTGCGTGCCCTGCGCTTCGCGCTGCGCCATTACTTCTCCGGATTCGAACTGGCCGAAGACGCCAGCGTGGCCGACCTGCTTGCGGACCAGCCCGCGCGCCTGGTCCGCCTGCTGTGGAACCCGCTCTGCCTCGCCACCATGAACACCCTGCCCGAGCAGGCCTCGGCGCGGGTGTTCCTGCGCGTGCTGCGCGACGCCTTCGCGCGCAAGCGCAGCGATTCCGACCTGCTGATCCCGCGCGTGGACCTGGGTCGTTCGTTTCCCGAACCGGCATTGGACTTCATCGAACGCCACGGTGGACAGGTGCGCCTCGGCGCGCGCGCGACGGCGCTGGAAGTGCGTGACAATCGCGTCACCGGGCTCTGGCTCGGCAGCGAGCGCATCGCGGGCTCGCAGGTGGTGCTGGCGGTGCCGCCAAGCCAGGCCGCGAGGCTGTTGTCCATGCATCCGGGCAGTGCCCCACTCGCCGGCACCCTGGCGGGCCTGGGCCATGAGCCCATCGCCACCGTGTACCTGCGCTACCCTGCCCATGTGCGTCTACCCGCTGAAATGGTGGGCCTCACCGGTGGCCTGGCGCAGTGGCTGTTCGATCGCCGCGTATATGGGCAACCCGGACTGCTCGCGGCCGTGATCAGCGGCCCCGGCGTGCATACGGACCTCACACGCGAGGCGCTGGCCACTCAGGTCGCCGGCGAGATTGCCGCACAGTTCCCGCACTTCCCCGCGCCCGTCGAAGAACTGGTGGTGCGCGAGAAACGCGCCACGTTCCGCTGCACCGTGGGCATCGATGCGCACAGGCCCCAGGCGGCCACACCGCTGGCAGGCTGCTGGCTCGCGGGCGACTACACCGACACCGGCTATCCCGCCACGCTCGAAGGGGCGGTGCGGTCTGGAGTACAATGCGCGCGCCTCATTGACGTCCAACTGCGCCAGGGCACGCCATGACACGAATCCCCGAAGGCTACACACCCGCACCCGATCTGCTGAAAGATCGCGTCATTCTCGTTACCGGTGCCGGCAGCGGTATCGGCGCCGTCGCCGCATCCACGTTCGCCAAGTACGGCGCAACGGTGGTCATGCTCGGCCGCGGCATGCGCAAGCTGGAGGCGGTCTACGACCAAATCGAGGCCGACAACGGCCCGCAACCGGCCATTTACCCGTTGAACCTGGAAAAGGCGACACCCCAGCAATACGAGGAGATGGCTACCAAGCTCGGCGAGGAATTCGGGCGTCTGGACGGCATCCTGCACAACGCCGCGGCACTCGGCACGCTCACCCCGCTCGGGCAATACAGCCTGGAGCAGTGGTCAAAGGTCATGCAGACCAACCTCAACGCGCCCTTCCTGATCACCCGCGTGCTGCTGGGACTGATGAAGAACTCCGCGGATGCCTCGGTGATATTTACCAGCGACCGCGTGGGCCGCCAGGGCCGCGCCTACTGGGGTGCCTATGGCGTATCGAAGGCGGCCAACGAGAACATGATGGAGATCTGGGCCGCAGAGCTGGAGGCCAACACGCCCATCCGCGTAAACAGCCTGGATCCGGGCGCGGTGTACACCGACATGCGCGCGCGCGCCTATCCGGGTGAAGACCCGAACACGCTGCCACGGCCGGCCGATATCATGCTGCCGTACCTCTATCTCATGGGACCGGACAGCAAGGGGATCACGGGGCAGCGGTTTGAAGTTTGAAATGTAACCTGGCGATTGGCGTTGCAGGTCACGTTGCGCGAAGCGCCAACGTGACCTGCAGCTTTTCGCGTTCTTTGGCGGACTTCATCAGTCCATCAAATCCACCACGATCCCCTGCTCCCGCAGATGGTCCGCCCGCGCCTGTACGAAGCGCTGAAAACTCGGCTCGCGCTTGTAGGCACCACTCGACACATAGTCCAGCGCCGACTGCACATGGAAGGACTTCAGATAGGCCTCGGTGCGGAAGACCTCGTTTCCCTGTTCATCGAAGAACACCAATGACGGTGCGTACAGAATATTGAGCTGCCTTGCCCAATCGGCGGCCGTGCTGCGGTCGCCCCGGGGGGTCATCAACGGCGCCTTGGCGCGCATGTCCACTTGCACCACGTCGAAGCGGTCGAGCAACCGGCGCGTTTCCTCGCGCACCAGCACGTCTGCATGCAACTCGTCGCAGGCGCTGCATTGGCGCTGTTCGAAAAACACCACCAGCGGGCGTCCCGCCGGGATCTTGTGGCGTGAGAGGTTGTGCGGCCCGGGCTGGAAGAAGGCCTGGGTGTTGAGTTCATTGCTTGCGGGCGTGGCAGCGGCCCTCGCCAGGAAATCGGGGAAGCTCATGCCGGCCGGTGCCTTGCCGCTGGCGTAGTCGAGCGCAGCATCGAATTTGTGCGGGTGGTAATAACCATTCACGCGCAGCAGTTGCATGCCGCCCTCGTCCAGAAACACCAGCGTGGGTGTGAACATGACACGCATGGCCGTGGCGAAGTCCTTCTCGGTGTAGACCTGACCATCGAGTCCGGTCACTTCCCGATCACCCCACATGTTCACCGCCACTACGTCGAAACGCGTACGCGTCTTGTCGGCGATGGTCCTCTGACCGAAGTTGTCCTCCAGCAGCTTGGCGCAATAAGGGCAGCCGTCCTGGTAGAAGTACAGCAGCAGGCGCCGTCCTTCTGCGGACGCCTCTGCCAGATCATCGCGCAGGTCCAGGAAAGAGTCCTTGAACCACGCCGGCGGCGCGTGATAACCCGGGTTCACGCCGCCTTCCAGTTCACCCTCACGCGCGAGCGCCCCTCCGCCCAGGGCGAGCAACCCGAGGGCCAGCCAAATCCATCGCCATGGTCTTGTAATCATCGGTCGTCAAACTCCATCCATCGCTACCGCGTTTCCGCCCGGGAGGCGTCAAACCTCTGGCGTGCGCCTCTGCGCCACCCCGAAATCGACGGTAAGTGATTGTTGATAATGCGTTGTGAACATGGCATGAAACTGGCTTTGGGTGTGACACAGATCACACAAAAGGTCAGTTCCATGTCGCCCACCGAACGCAAGCCCACTGTGACCAGCTTAGCCGCCAAAATGCCCACGCCGGACACGGTGCGCTTGACGCTGGCCCTCCAGACTACCCTGGAGTTGGAGCCCATGTTGGCCTTGTTTATCCAGGAGGCCAACGCACACGTGTCCTTCGCGGGCATGGTACTGCGTTCACCATCGCGTGGACTGGAGCTCCACTCAGGGAGACCGGCACGGCATCGCTGCGCCTATCACGTGACGCTCCTGGAGAATTCCCTGGGTGAAATCGAGTTTTCCCGCGACAGGCGCTTCGGCGAGGGCGATCTGGCACAACTGGAGGTCCTGCTCTCCGCCCTCGCCTACCCGCTGCGCAACGCCCTCGCCTATCGTGATGCCTTGCTGGCGTGCCGCAAGGATGCCCTGACCGGCGTGGGTAACCGTGCTGCCTTCGAAGAGGCGCTGGCGCGCGAGGTGCTGCTGGCGAGGCGCACCGGCCAGCCGCTCACGCTAATCGCCATCGACCTCGACCACTTCAAGCGCATCAATGATCTGCACGGGCATCAGGCCGGCGATGATGCACTCAGGGAGGCGGCGGCACGCATGCAGGCCAGCCTCCGCACCAGCGATCTCTTGTTCCGTTACGGGGATGAAGAATTCGTGGTGTTGCTCGGTAACACGAATGAAGCCGGTGCCACGGTGGCGGCCGAACGCATCCGCCGGGCCATGGCCAGGGAGGAGATGTGCAGGCACGGCTTGCCGATCACTGTGAGTATCGGCGTCGCCGTGCTCGCCGAGAACGATCAGGCCCATGACCTGTTCGCACGCGCCGATGCCGCGCTCTATCGTGCCAAGGCGGTAGGTCGCAATCGGGTGGAGGTTGGCGGCCAGAGTGTGGAGGTGAGGTGAACGGGGGTCAGTAGGGGATCTTGTCGGCCTTTTCATTCCAGCACTGCAGGGGTGCGAGGGCATCGTCGACGGGCAGATGCACCAGTGGCAGATGCCGCTGCACCGGCGGCAGGCACAGCTCCTCGGCGATGAGCACGTCGTCGAATCCGACTGCTGCCGCATCCTCGGCCCGTGCCGCGTAGTAGATACGTTCGATGTGCGCCCAGTAGCTGGCAGACAGGCACATGGGGCAAGGCATGCAGCTCACGTACAACTCGCAGCCGGTGAGGTGGTACTCCCCCAGTTGCCGACAGGCATCGCGGATGGCCATGATCTCGGCGTGGGCAGTCGGGTCGTTGTAACGTGTAACGCTGTTGGTGCCACGGCCGATGATGCGGCCATCCTTCACCACCACGGCCCCGAAGGGGCCACCGTTGCCCTCGGCCACCGAGTCGAGCGCGAGGCGGATGGCCTCGCTCATGAATGCCTCGTGCACGTCGTCCTCCCGCCTGTCGCGCTCTCCCTCCCGCCACGATAACGGAATTGGCGCCAGTGTCCAGCCCGAGGTTGATTACCACCCCAGACCTCGGAGCAAGCCATACCTCCGTGGCTGATACCTGTCACGTGTTTGCTGATGGCGCGGGCTCTGCCCGTGATACCACCATCAGCGGCAACCCCATCGCGGCCTGAGGCCGCTCTATAGATTCGCTGCTCCGTGGCCTGCGTGGTTGTCCTGATGCCATGAGTCCGCCGCAGAACAGCTGTCGGCCAAAGGGCAGGCCTGGCACAGGGGGCGGCGCCGACAGCTCTCCTTGGCGTGGCGCACAATGAGCGCGTGGTATTCGTTGTACAGCGTTACCCGCTCGGCATCCGTGCCACGCAACTCCCGTTCGAAGCGGGCACGCAACGCCTCATAGGGCTCGTCGCCGCTCACCTGGCCGAGGCGGGAAAAGAGCCGGCGGGTGTAGGCGTCGATGACGAAGACGGGGCGTTCGAAGGCGTAGAGCAGGATGTCGTCCGCGGTCTCGGGGCCGATGCCCTTCACCGCCAGCAATTCGTTGCGCAGCGCCGTGGTAGGCTCGCCGGCCAGGGCAGCGAGCCCGCCACGCTGCAGATACCAGGCGCAGAAGTTACGCACACGCGCGGCCTTGACGTTGAAATAACCCGAAGGACGCAACCAGGCGGCGAGGTCCTCATGGCGTGCCGCCATGATGGCGGCGGGCGCGAGCGCGTCGTTGGCCTTGAGGTTCTGGATGGCCCGTTCCACGTTGGTCCATGCCGTGTTCTGGGTGAGCACGGCGCCGACCATCACCTCAAAAGGTGTCTCCCCCGGCCACCAGTGCTGGGGGCCGTAGCGTTCCAGCAGCCTCCGGAAGACCGTATGGAGCATCACCGTCAGCGTGGGCGTCGTGAGCGGGGGCGCGGGACCATGCGCGACTTGCGCGGCGCGTCTTCGTCACGCGCGGTACGCGGGGTTTCGGGTGCAAGGGAGAGACGGCCGGGCTTGCGCGAGCGCGCTTCCCCCGCCTTGCTACGGCGTGCCGGAGTACCCTCACCCTGGGGAGCACGGGAGGCGGTGTTGGCCTCACCACGGTTGCGGCGGCGACGCTCGGCCGGTGGGTCTTCCCGGCGCGTGCGTTCACCGCTGCGCTCGGCGCGGGAACCACCGGCCCGGCCCGCGGGCGTCTGCTCGCTGCGGCTGCGTGGTCCCCGTTCAGCAGGGGCAGTACGTGCGCGGCCCGGGCGCGGCGCTGCACGCCGGCCCCCTTTGCGGGCGGGCGCTTCCGCGTGCAGGCCCACCAGGGCAAGCAGTGCGTACAGTTCCGGCCCCTTGAGGTCGGTGAAGCGGCCCGCACGCACACTGCGCGGCAGTACCACCGTGCCGTAACGTACGCGGGTGAGACGGCTCACCGCGATGCCCTGAGACTCCCACAGGCGGCGCACCTCGCGGTTGCGGCCCTCGCGCAGGGTCACGTGATACCAGTGATTGGCGCCCTCGCCGCCCGCGTCCACCAGGCGATCGAAATGGGCCTCGCCGTCCTCCAGTTCCACGCCGCTGCGCAGGCGTTCCAAGGTCTCGGGCGAGACATCGCCGAGTACGCGCACGGCATACTCCCGTTCGATCTCGGAAGAAGGGTGCATGAGCCGGTTGGCCAGTTCACCGTCATTGGTCAACAGCAACAGGCCCGAGGTATTGATATCCAGGCGGCCGATGGTGATCCAGCGGCCGTTGGTGAGCCGCGGCAGGTTGTCGAAGATGGTGGGGCGACCTTCCGGATCGGAGCGGGTGCATACCTCGCCGAGGGGCTTGTGATAGATGAGCACCCGGCGCTCGCGCGGGGCGAGCCGCGCCCGCTGTACCACCCGCCCGTCCACACGGATGATGTCGTGCTCGCCGACGCGATCACCGAGGGTCGCGACCTTGCCGTTCACGGAGATACGCCCGGCGGCAATCCATTCCTCCAATTCGCGCCGCGAGGCGAAGCCGGCGCGGGCGAGGACTTTCTGCAGTTTTTCGTTCATGTGCTTTTTCGTGACGTCCGCAAATGAACGCCAATGGACGCAAAGAGGGAGCGAAGCATTTGATCTCGACGTTTGGCAGGCACAGCCCGCCAACACCCTCGACCCTGCCCGCGCTTCAGAGTTCCTTCACGCAGAGGCGCCGACCACGGACCGACCTACGCCCCTCGCACCCAATTGCGTTAATTGGCGTTCATTCGCGGACTTTCAGCAAAGCTCGACGGGTTCAGCGTCGGGCGGGGGGATGGAGACCACGGGTGCCGGGGCATCATCGCCCAGGTCCAGTTCGGTTTCCAGTTTGTCGATGTCGCGCAGCTCGGCCAGGGTGGGCAGGTCGTCCAGGCTCTTGAGGTTGAAGTAGTCCAGGAAGGCCCGCGTGGTGGCGTACAGGGCGGGTCTGCCCGGCACGTCACGGTGACCGACCACGCGCACCCAGCCGCGCTCGGTGAGTGACTTGACGATGTTGGTGCCCACGGCCACACCGCGGATGTCCTCGATGTCGGCGCGGGTGATGGGCTGGCGATAGGCGATGAGCGCGAGGGTTTCGAGGAAGGCGCGCGAATAGCGCTGCGGCTTCTCCTCCCACAGGCGCGCCACCCAGGGCATCAGCTCCCTGCGCGACTGAAAGCGCCAACCGCTGCCCACTTCCACCAGCTCGATACCGCGTGTGGCACAGTCCTCGCCGAGCGCTGCGAGCGCCGCGCGGAAATCCTCGGGCACCGGACGCGCGTCCTCGTCGAACAGGCCCTGCAGCCGCTCCAGGCTCACCGGCTCACCCGCCGCGAGAATCGCTGCCTCGATGATGGTCTTCAGTTGTTGCACGTCCATACGATTACCCAAACATGGGAAAAACACCCAACGCAGAGACGCAGAGGGCGCAGAGAAAACACAAAGAATCCTTTGCGTTCTCTGCGCCTCTGCGTCGCTGCGTTGGGCCGTTATCTGTTTGCACGGCCTAACGGTAATCCGCCGCCTCGTCCAGCTCCGCCGGCGCCAGGTCCGGGGCCACCAGCTTGACATGGATGGTGGCAAAGGCCTCGGTCTGGATGAGCTCGATCATCTGTTGCTTGAGCAATTCGAGCACGGCGATGAGGGTGACCACGACACCGCGACGGCCTTCCTCCAGGCGAAACAGGCGTGGAAATTCGGTGAAATGCTCGGCCGTGAGGCGCTCGAGCACCTCGCTCATGCGCTGGCGCACGGAGAGCGGCTCGCGCTGGACGTGGTGGTGCGCGAACATCTCGGCGCGTTTCATCACTTCCGCCATGGCCAGCAGGATCTCGTGCAGGTCCACCGTGGGCAAGGGCCGGGTGGTATTACGATCGATCACCTCGGCGGCACCGCTGAACACATCGCGGCCCAGGCGCGGCAGCGCATCGATATCCTCGGCGGCCTGCTTGAAGCGTTCGTACTCCTGCAGGCGGCGCACCAGCTCGGCACGCGGGTCCTCTTCCTCACCATCCACGCTAGGGGGGCGTGGCAACAGCATGCGCGATTTGATTTCTGCAAGCACCGCGGCCATCACCAGATATTCGGCCGCCAACTCCAGCTCCATCTCTTTCATCAGCTCCACGTACTGCACGTACTGACGCGTGATCTCGGCGATGGGGATGTTGAGGATGTCCAGGTTCTGGCGCTTGATGAGCCACAGCAATAGATCGAGCGGTCCTTCGAAGGCCTCCAGGATCACCTCCAGCGCATGGGGCGGGATGTAGAGATCCTTGGGCATTTCCGTGAACGGTGCCCCCTGGACGATGGCGAACGGCATCTCCTCCTGCTGCGGAGATGCCGGCCCGTGCAGGGTCGTCTCGATCACGGCGGCGGGCTCGTTCATGCGCGGTCGTAGTCCAGGCCCATGGCCGAACGGACTTCCGCCATGGTGCTGCGGGCTGCTTCGCGTGCCGCCTCGCTGCCCTCGCTGATGATGTGGCGCACCAGACTGGGGTTTTCCTCGAACTCACGCCCGCGCTCCTGGATGGGCTTGAGCTCGGCGATGATGGCATCGATCACAGGCTGCTTGCACTCCAGGCAGCCGATACCGGCCGTCGTACAGCCTTCGTGCACCCAGGCCTTCACGTCTTCCTGTGAATACACCAGGTGCAACTGCCACACCGGGCATTTCTCGGGTGTGCCCGGATCGGTGCGGCGCACGCGCGCCGGGTCGGTCGGCATGGTGCGGATCTTCTGCGCCACCACCGGGAGCTCCTCGCGCAGGGAGATCACGTTGCCATAGGACTTGGACATCTTCTGTCCGTCCAGGCCCGGGAACTTGGATGCCGGCGTGAGCAGGGGTTGGGGTTCGGGCAGGATGATCTTGCCGGCGCCTTCCAGATAGCCAAACAGGCGCTCGCGATCGCCCAGGGTGATGTTCTGCTGGTCCTGCAACAACGCGCGCGCGGTCTCCAGGGCCTCGGCATCGCCCTGCTCCTGGTAGCGCTTGCGCAGCTCGGCGTAAAGCTTGGCGGCCTTCTTGCCCATCTTCTTCGCGGCGGCCTCGGCCTTCTCGGCGAAATCCGGCTCGCGGCCGTACAGGTGATTGAAGCGGCGCGCCAGCTCGCGCGAGATCTCCAGGTGGGCGATCTGGTCCTCGCCCACGGGCACCTGGGTGGCCTTGTAGATCAGGATGTCCGAGGTCATGAGCACCGGATATCCCAGGAAGCCGTAGGTGGCGAGATCCTTGTCCTTGAGCTTCTCCTGCTGGTCCTTGTAGGTGGGCACGCGCTCCAGCCAGCCCAGCGGCGTGATCATGGACAGCAGCAGGTGCAGTTCGGCGTGCTCCAGCACCTTGGACTGCACGAAGATCTTCGCCGAGCCGGGATTGATGCCCACCGCCAGCCAGTCGATGACCATCTCCTGCACGCTGGTGGCGATCTGCGAGGTGTCCTCGTAATTGGTGGTGAGTGCGTGCCAATCCGCTACGAAGAAGAAGCACTCGTACTCGTGCTGGAGCTTGAGCCAGTTCTTCAGTACCCCGTGATAATGGCCGAGGTGAAGGCGGCCGGTGGGCCGCATGCCGGAAAGAACACGCTGTTGCGTTGCCACGGTGTGAAACGTCCTCTCAGAGACCAAACAAGCTGTAAACGGCGCTTTGCAGGAAGCGGATGGGTGGGCCGATGATGCGGCCCAGGATGCCTGAAAAAAGCAGCACAGCCACGATCAGCAGGCCGAAGGTCTCGAACCGGTTGTAGCGCCAGGCGAGCGGCCCCGGCAGGAAGGCCGCCACTACGCGGCTGCCGTCCAGGGGCGGGATGGGCAACAGGTTGAGCACCATGAGCACCAGATTGATGACGATGCCGTACTGGCCCATGAGCAACAGCGGTTCCACGAAGGCCGGGAACAGGTCGCCCACCGTCAGGACGAGCTTGATCATCAGGCCCCATAGCAGCGCCATGATGAGATTGGATATGGGTCCGGCCGCGGCCACCCACGCCATGTCGCGCTCGGGATGGCGCAGGTTCTCCTGGGTGACGGGCACCGGCTTGGCCCAGCCGAAGATGAACCCACCGGCGAACAGCAGCAGCGCGGGCACCAGCACCGTGCCGATGGGGTCGATGTGCTTGAGCGGATTGAGGGTCAGGCGTCCCAGCATGAGCGCCGTCGGATCCCCGAAGCGCCGCGCCATCCAGCCATGCGCCACCTCGTGGACCGTAATCGCAAACAGCACCGGGATCGCCGCGACGGCGAAGAGTTGAACCGCATTCAGACCATGCATCGGGCGATTATACGTGTGCGGGGGTGTGCAAAACCACGGAGAACAATCGTAGGAGCGGCTTTATGCCCGGAGGGTACTCAGGCCGCGATTCCCGCCCCAGGCGGCCAGGCCCATCGCCGCCCGAGGCCGCGCCTACTCAAATGGGCTGGGATCGCCCAGGCCGCGGCGCAGGATGGCCGAAACGCCATCCTGGAATGCCACCATGGTAGTCGCTTCCAGGCCACCGTAGCCGCCGTCGATGACCAGGTCCACGTCATGGTCCAGACGGTCGCGGATCTCGTAGGGGTCGGTCAGGGCGTGGGACTCGCCGGGCAGGATGAGGGTGGTGCTCATCATGGGCTCGCCCAGGGCGTCGAGCAGGGCCCGGGCGATGGGATTGCCGGGCACGCGGATGCCGATGGTCTTGCGCTTGGGCTGTTGCAGCCGGCGCGGCACCTCGCGCGTGGCGGGGAGAATGAAGGTGTACGGCCCCGGGGTCACGGCCTTGAGCAGGCGGTAGGCCGAGTTGTCCACCTTTGCATAGGTGGCGATTTCGGACAGGTCACGGCACACCAGGGTGAAGTGATGGCGCTCATCCAGACGACGGATGCGGCAGATGCGCTCCAGGGCGCTCTTCTCGCCGATGCCGCAACCGAGGGCATAGCCCGAATCGGTGGGATAGACGATGACCCCGCCTTCACGCACCACTTCCACCGCCTGCAGGATGAGGCGGGGTTGGGGATTTTCTGGGTGAATTTCGACGAAACGGCTCATACGTTGACGGGTATTCCTGCAACAGGGGCGCTGGCGCGGCTGTGTCCGCGCAGCCAGGCCTCGCCTTCCCACACGGGCCGGCACCCGGCCGGCAATTCAGGTAACCGGCCCAGTTCCACCCAGGGGTTCTCCGGGCCATGGAAATCGGAGCCCGCCGAGGCCAGCAGCCCGGTGCGGCGGGCATGGGCGGCCATGGTCTCGTTGTCCTCACGGCTATGGCTCCCGGACACCACCTCCATGGCCTCGCCGCCGCAGGCCATGAATTCCCCAAGCAGCCGACGCAGCTTGGTGGCCGAGAGATCATAGCGGGCCGGGTGGGCCACCACGGCCACGCCGCCGGCCGCGCGGATCCAGCCCACGACCTCCTCCAGGCCGGCCCATTCGCCCGGCACGTGGCCGGGCTTGTTGCGACGCAGGAAATGCTGGAACACCGCGCGCGTGTTGCGGCCAAAACCCTGAGACACCAGGTAATGGGCGAAATGGGTACGGCTCACGATGCGCCCCTGTGCCAGGGCACGGGCGCCCGCGTGGGCATCGCGTACCCCGTGCCGGGCCAGGCGCCGGCCGATCTCCTCGGCGCGCCAGTCACGGTAGGCCCGCAGCCGTGCCAGACCCTCGTCCAGCACCGGATTGGCCGGATCGATGCCCAGGCCAACCACGTGCAGGGTCCGTTTGTCCCAGGTCACCGAGATCTCCACCCCCGGCACCAGGCGGATACCGAATTCGGCCGCGGCCAGTTCCGCCTCGGCGATCCCGGCTGTGTCGTCGTGATCGGTCAGGGCGAGCACCTGCACACCTGCGGCAGCGGCGCGCGCCACCAGGTCGCGCGGGGAGAGGGTCCCGTCGGAGGCAAGGGAATGGGAATGGAGGTCATGAATCATGGCGGCGCATTGTAGCTTGGATTGTGTGATCCGGAATCCAAGTCTGTGTTCAGTCGTAGGCCACGTTGGCGCGCAGCGCCTACGTGACCATGCGCGGTTGGAAGATGTCACGTAGTCGCAACGTGACCTACGACCACCACGACCGCTAAGCGAAAATCCCGGATTCCACGCCGTCGGCCCCGACCCACAGACGTTACGGTGTGTTAGAGTGCCCGGCGCACGAAAATGCTCGAAAAACCATGAAACTCCTGTTCGATTTCTTCCCCATCCTGCTGTTCTTCATCGCCTACAAGGTATGGGGCATCTATGCAGCCACGGCCGTGGCCATCGCTGCGTCCATCGTGCAGGTGGCCGTGCACTGGTGGCGCCACCGGCGCGTGGAGAACATGCACCTCGTCACCCTGGGACTGGTCGTGGTGCTGGGCGGCGCCACCCTGCTGTTGCAGGACAATCGCTTCATCATGTGGAAACCCACGCTGGTCAACTGGCTGTTCGCCATCGCCTTCCTGGGTAGCCGCTTCATCGGCGAAAAGACCCTGGTACAGCGCATGATAGGCGGCCAGGTGACCCTGCCGGAGTGGGTCTGGGGCCGCCTCAACTGGAGCTGGGTGGTGTTCTTTCTGCTGCTGGGTGCTGCCAACCTCTATGTGGCGTTCTACTACGCCCCGGACATGCCGGCAGCCGAGCGCGAGGCCATCTGGGTCAACTTCAAACTCTTCGGCATGATGGGGCTGACCTTGGCCTTCGTGCTCGCCCAAGCCTTCTACATGGCGCGTCATGTGCGCGACGACGAGAACCAACAACAGGAAACCGAATGATGCTGTACGCCATCATCGCCCACGACCAGGCAGACTCGCTGGAGCGCCGTCTGGCCGCACGCCCCGAACACCTCAAGCGACTCGAACTGCTCCAGGAGCAGGGCCGCCTGGTGCTGGCCGGTCCCCACCCGGCCATCGACGGCGAAGACCCGGGCCCGGCAGGCTTCACGGGCAGCCTGGTGGTGGCCCACTTCCCGTCCATCGAGGAGGCCCGTGCCTGGGCCGATGCTGATCCCTATGTGGCCGCCGGCGTCTATGCTGAAGTGGTCGTCAAACCCTTCCGTAAGGTACTGCCGTGATGACGCCCGAACAGCGCCCCACCGCCATCCGCGAGAAACTGGTGAGTGCCTTCGCGCCCTCCGCCATTGAAATCACGGACGACAGTCATAAGCATGCCGGCCACGCCAGCGCCGGCGGTGCCGGTCATTTCACGGTGCGGCTGGTGTCCCCTGCGTTCAGCGGCAAGAACACCCTCGAGCGCCATCGCATGGTCTATGCCGCGCTCGCAGAACTCATGCCCGAGCACATCCATGCGCTCAGCATCCACGCCAGCGCCCCCGCCGAACAGGCCTGAGTCCACAAGGAGCACGCAATGAAGAAAAACATGGTTGGTGGTGCCGTGCTGCTGCTCTCCCCTTGCGCTTTCGCCGCCGATTCCGACGTGGTCGCTACGGTCAATGGCGAGCCCGTCACCCAGGCAGAAGTGGAGCAGTACCACACAGAGCGTCCGGGCGCATCCAAGGAGCAACTGGTGGATGAGCTGGTGGCACGCGAACTCATCTACCAGGACGCCTTGCGCCGCGGTCTCGACAAGGACGCGCAGGTGGAGCGCGAGATAGCGGAGATGCGCGAACGCGTACTCATGGCGGCCGTGGTGCGTCAGACGCTCGAGCAGCGTCCCGTGGGCGAAGATGAGCTCAAGGCCGAGTACGACAAACTCAAGGGCCAGTTGTCACGCGAGGAATACAGGGCGCGCCATATCCTGGTCGCAGATGAGGCCAAGGCCAAGGAGATCATCAAGGACCTGGAGAAGGGTGGTGATTTTGACGAGCTGGCGCAGAAGCATTCCACCGGTCCCACCGGCAAGAGCGGTGGTGACCTGGGCTGGTTCTCGGCGGAGCAGATGGTACCGCCCTTCGCCGAGGCGGTGCGCGGGCTCAAGAAGGGCAGTTTCACCAAGACACCGGTGCAGACCCAATACGGCTGGCACATCATCCGTCTCGAGGACACCCGGACCGTGCCGCCGCCGGCCTTCGCGGATGTGAAGGAACGGCTGCGTGCTGCACTGCAGCAACGCCGCATCGCGGACTATGTGGAAAACCTGAAGAAAAGCGCCAAGGTCGAACGCACAGCGCCTTGATCCTGCCGTTACCTTTCCCGCAGACTCTCCGCCCCCTTAAGTTTTCTCCTTATCGGGACGAACAATAAGAACAAAGAAGCCGGCCGCTCCGATCTCCGGAGCGGCGGCCGGTATATGAGAATCCGCGGAGAGACGATGTTCCAGAACATCACCATTGGCACCCGCATCGGCGTGGGTTGCACCCTGGTCCTGATGCTGGCCCTCGGCGTCATCACCCCAACCGTGCTTGGCAAGATCGACGGCATGCTGGCCGAGGCGGAGAAAGATGCACTCACCCGTCATTACCAGACCTTGATCTCGAAGATCGAGGGCCAGGGCAGAATGGCCGAGACCATGGCCATGTTCGTCTCCCAGGTCCCGGACATCCAGGCCGCGATGGCTGCCGATGACCGCGAGCGCCTGCGTGGCATGCTGTTGCCGGCCTTCGAGGCCCTGAAAAAGGAACACGCGGTCAACCAGTTTCAGTTCCACACCCCGCCCGCCACATCCATGTTCCGCGTACATATGCCGAACCAATGGGGTGACGATCTGTCCGGCTTCCGTCACACCGTGGTACGCGCCAACACCGAGCGTCGTTCGGTGTTCGGCCTGGAGAAGGGCGTTGCCGGGATCGGCATTCGCGGCGTGGTTCCCGTGTCTCACGCGGGCCGGCACCTCGGCTCCGTCGAGTTCGGCATGTCCTTCGGCCAAGCGTTCTTCGATGCTTTCAAGCGCAGCTACGGTGTGGAGGTGGCGCTGCGCACCGCAGAAAACAACCAGTTCAAGTCCTTCGCCAGTACCATGGGCGAGAGCGTGCTCGATGCCGGTGACATGGCGACCGCCCTAGGTGGTGACACCGTCATCCGACGCATGGCGTTGAACGGCCGCCCCATGACCATCTATGCGGGCGCCGTAACCGACTATGCCGGCACCCCCATCGGCGTGGTCGAATTGGCCATGGACCGCAGCTATTTCGTGGGCGCCATGGCCGACGCACGCAACGCCACCCTGGCCATCGGTGCGGTCGCGCTGGGCTTGGGCATGCTGCTTGCTTGGGTCATCTCACGCACCATCACGCGGCCACTTTACGCGGCGGCACTCACCATGGAAGACATCGCCGAGGGCGAAGGCGACCTCACCCGTCGCCTGGATGCCAGCGGCCGCAACGAACTGGCGCGCCTCGCCGCCGCATTCAACCGCTTCACCGAGAAGATCCAGACCCTGGTGCACGACGTGGCCAATGCAACCGGACAACTGCACAGCGCGTCCGATCGCATGAACAGCATCACGGCAGAGACCGATCGCGGCATTCGTGAACAGCAGTCCGAGACCGATCAGGTGGCTACGGCGATCAACGAGATGGCAGCCACCGTGCAGGAAGTGGCGCGCAGCGCCACACATGCTGCCGAAGCGGCCACCACGGCAGACCGTGAGGCGAACCAGGGCCAGCATGTGGTGAGCGACACCGTGCAGGTGATCACAGCCCTCGCGGGCGAGGTGGAACAAGCTGCCGGTTCCATGCAGCGCCTGGAGCAGGACAGCCGTGAGATCGGCACCGTGCTGGACGTGATTCGGGGCATCGCCGAACAGACCAACCTGCTTGCCCTGAACGCCGCCATAGAGGCCGCACGCGCGGGCGAACAGGGTCGTGGCTTCGCCGTAGTCGCCGACGAAGTGCGCGTGCTCGCCAAGCGCACGCAGAAGTCGACGCAGGAGATCGAGGCCATGATCGAAAGGCTGCAGCAGGCCGCCAAGGATATGGCGCACACCATGGAGAATGGGCGCATCAAGGCACAGGAGACCGTCAGTCAGGCAGCCAATGCGGGTGCTGCTCTCGATTCGATTGCCAAGGCGGTGAGCGTAATCTCTGACATGAACGTGCAGATTGCGAGCGCGGTCGAGGAACAAAGCGCGGTGGCCGAGGAGATCAACAAGAACATCGTCAACATCAGCCACGTGGCCGAGATGTCCGCCGAAGGCACCCATCAAACCTCGGCCGCCAGCAAGGAGATCCGGCGACTCGCCGCCGAACTGGACGGACTGGTCGGGCGCTTCAAGGTGTGATCGTGAGCCGCACGCACGGGCGCGATTGCGTCCGTGCGTGGCGATTTGCAAACGTCGTAGGCCACGTTGGCGCGCAGCGCCTACGTGACATGCGCGGTTCGAAAATGTCACGTAGCTTCGCAACGTGACCTACGGGAGCGAGCCTTGTGGGAGCAAGGTCTCCTTCACCGATTTAACTCCATCAACACCGCCCGCAACCCCGTCCGCCACGGCAGCGGTTCGAAATCGAGCTCGCGGGCACTGGTGCCCGTTTCGAGTACGGTGTAGGACGGTCGGCGCGCAGCAGTGGGGCAATCGTTCGAGGCCACGGGCGCGGGATGGGGGGCGCTCCTCAGCAATCCGAGCGCCAGTCCCTCGCTGCGGATGGCGCAGGCCCACTCGTACCAGCTCGCCTCCCCCGCATCGGTCCAGTGCCGCACGCCCGTGATCTCTTTGCACAGGGCTGCACGCCACAGGTAACGGGCCAGACAGCGTGCAGAGGTGGGCGCCGCGATCTGGTCGTGCACGGCATGCACATTCCGCTGCTGTGCCATCCGTGCCAGCATGGAGCCCACATAATTGCGTCCGTGGCTTGAATAGATGCGCGACGTGCGCACCACCAAGGCACATTCGTGGCCCGCCACGGCAAGTTCGCCTGCAAGTTTGCTGAAGCCGTAAAAGTTGATGGGCGAGCAGTGCGCGTCGGTGCGGTAGGGTCTGGACGCTTTGCCGTCGAATACGTGATCGGTGGAGATGTGTACCAGCCGGACATGACGCCGCGCGCAGGCCAGGGAGAGGTGCTTGACCCCCTCGCCGTTGATGGCGAAGGCCCGCTCCCGCTCGAACTCCGCCCGCTCCACGCCGGTGTAACCCGCAGCATTGATCACCAGCGCCGGACCCAGCCGGTCCAGGACGAACTCGATGCCTTCGGTATCTGCGATGTCCAGTACGCGATGGGGCAAGGGGTCCACGTCCACCCCCTTTGGGACGGACGCAAGCAGGGCGCGCCCCACTTGGCCCCCGGCGCCCAGGACCAGGGCTTTCACGGCCGGTGCGCCATCGGCAGTGCCCAGCTTCGCAAGCAAAAGCTGCGCTCGCGCGGACGACACGCGGGCCGCCCGGAACCGAGCCTGGGAGCACGCCAGTACAGCCGTGGCTTCGCGCGCGGGGTGTGGCCCCAGCCACGTCCCGAAGCGCACATGCGATGCCCATCCATAGGACCCGCCTCGCTGTTTTGATGAGGATCGCGTCACGCCGACGCTATATTATTCCCCAAGAAGTTTAGACAAACCCCGTTCGTCCAACACGGTGATGCCCAGTTCCACGGCCTTGTCGAGCTTGGAACCGGCGGCCTCGCCGGCGACCACGTAGTCGGTCTTCTTCGACACACTGCCCGCCACCTTGGCACCGAGCGCCTCCAGGCGGGACTTGGCCTGGTCGCGGGTCATGCCTGCGAGCGTGCCGGTGAGGACGATTGTTTTCCCGGCGAGTGGCAGTTCCTCGCGTGGGGCCACGGCAACTTCCGGCCAGTGCACGCCCGCACGCTGCAGTTTGTGGATCACCTCGACGTTGTGTCGCTCGGCAAAAAAGGCGTGGATACTCGCGGCTACCACCGGCCCCACGTCGGGGACCTGCTGAAGCTGCTCCTCGTCGGCCGCCATGAGCGCCTGCAGGGTGCCGAAATGGCGAGCCAGTGTTTGTGCCGTGGCCTCGCCCACGTCCCGGATCCCGAGTGCGTAGAGGAAGCGCGGCAGCGAGGTGGACCTGCTGCGTTCGATGGCTGCGATGAGATTCTCGGCAGATTTGTCACCCATGCGCTCCAGGCCGGTCACGGTGGCGTGATCGAGTGCATACAGGTCGGCCACGTCCTTGACCAGTCCGCGCTCCACCAGTTGCTCCACCAGCTTGTCACCCAAGCCCTCGATGTCCATGGCACGGCGTGATGCGAAGTGCTTGATGGCCTCCTTGCGCTGCGCGGGGCAAAACAGTCCACCGCTGCAGCGCGCGTCGGCTTCGCCCTCCACACGTACCACGTCGGAGCCGCACACGGGACAGTGCGCAGGCATATGGAAGCGACGCGCGTGCGGTGGTCGCCGGGAGAGCACCACGCCCGCTACCTCGGGTATGACATCGCCGGCGCGCCGCACGATGACGATGTCGCCGATGCGCACGTCCTTGCGCTCGATCTCATCCTGGTTGTGCAGCGTAGCGTTGGTAACGGTCACACCGCCCACGTGCACAGGTTCGAGCCGCGCCACCGGTGTGAGCTTGCCGGTGCGCCCCACCTGCACGTCGATGCCGATGAGGCGCGTCATCTCCTCCTGCGCCGGGAATTTGTGGGCAAGGGCCCAGCGTGGCGCGCGGGCCACGAAGCCCATCTCACGCTGCTGGTCGAGGCGGTTTACCTTGTAGACCACGCCATCGATGTCGTAAGGCAGCTCGCTGCGTTTTTCGCCCAGGCTGCGATAGTAGTCCAGGCAGCCGGTGGCCCCTTGCACCACCCTCAGCTCGGGTGAGACGCGCAGGCCCCAGTGCCGAAATTGTTGCAGGATGGCGTACTGGGTGTCGGGCAGACTGCCGCCTTCCACTTGGCCGAAACCGTAGATATAGATCTCCAGCGGGCGCGCGGCGGTGATGCGCGGGTCCAACTGGCGCAGGCTGCCGGCAGCGGCGTTGCGCGGATTGGCGAATGTTCTGTCGCCCTGCTCGGCCTGTCGGCGGTTGAGTGCCGTGAGCCCCTGTCTGCTCATGAACACCTCGCCGCGCACTTCAAGGCGCATGGGCCAGCCGTGTCCGATGAGCTTGAGCGGTATGGACGGAATGGTGCGCACGTTGCGGGTAATGTCCTCGCCCGTGGTGCCGTCGCCGCGCGTGGCGCCGCGCACCAGCACACCGTGTTCGTAGAGCAGGCTCACGGCGAGGCCATCCATCTTCGGCTCGGCCGTGTATTCCACATGGGCCACATCCAGGCGTTCGCGGATACGCCGGTCGAAGTCAACCACCTCATTATCGGCGAAAGCGTTCGCCAGGGAGAGCATGGGCACTTCGTGACGCACCTCGCCGAAGGCACGTGACGGTGCCGCGCCCACGCGCTGCGTAGGCGAATCGGGCGTGATCCACGCCGGATACTGTGTCTCAAGCTGCTCCAGTTCGCGGAACAGGCGGTCGTACTCCGCATCCGGGATCTCCGGCGCGTCGAGCACGTAATAGAGGTAATTGTGGTGGCGGATCTGCTCGCGCAGCTCCTCCATGCGCTTGGCGATGTCGGTCGTCATAAGAGGGTTTCAGCCACTCCGGCCGCGGTGTTGTCCTCAAGCACAAAGCGCGCGGTCACGTGGCCCACGCATGACCACTTGCCGTGACGTTCTCAGTCTTCGGGCACCACCACGGCTTCACCGATGATGGTACGGATGCGTTCCCGTATCTCGATGGTCTTCTCGGGGGTGAGCGGCTGGCGCCGCTCATCGCAGACCTCACCGCCCAGTTCGCGCACGAGGAAGCGCGCGGTGGCGTGCAGGTGGTCGAAAGTCTCGACCCCGTTCACGCGTCCCGGCAGGCGCGTGAACAGGAACAGTCCGGGCGTGGTGAGGAGCTTGAGCTTTTCCGGCTCGAGGGTACCCGGCTCCACCATGTTGGCGACACTGAACAGCATCGGACCTTGCGGGCGCTCCAGGTCGACCGGGGCGTGGAAGATGCCCATGTCGCCGAAGTAGAGGCCCGCCTTGGTAAAGGTGGACGCCAGATCGGCGCCGGCGTACTCGCGGCCATGCGCAGCGGTGACGCCCAGCACGACGATGAGTTCGCGTTCCGCCGCCTGCACCGCGGCATCGGGTGCCGATGCAGGCGCCGGCGCCTGCGGCTTACCGGGTTCTGCCGCCGCGGGCACCAGCGGCTCGGGCACCAGCGGCTCGGGCTGCGCGGCAGGTGCGGGAGTGATCACATCATGCAGTACGGGGATGGCGAGTTCATCCAGCGCCTCCACCGGCAGCGCGTGGCGTTCGGCGCGCAGGGGCACCACATCCCAGGCATCATCGTCACCGGTCCCGGGCACGCCGCCCACCCGTTCGAATCCATCCTGGCGGGCGGCACGGCGCTCCTGGAACTTGCCCCAGCCATACACCGCCGCGATGAACACGCCACCGGCCAGCAACAACCAAAGTCGCAGATTATCCATGAGTACCCGTCAGCCCACCTCTGCCAGTTCCATGGCCTGATCCACATCCACTGCCACCATGCGCGAGACACCGGGCTCATGCATGGTCACGCCGGTGAGATGGGTGGCCAGTTCCATGGTTGCCTTATTGTGGGTGATGAAGATGAATTGCACTTGTTCCGACATCTCACGCACCAGATTGCAGAAGCGGCCCACGTTGGCCTCGTCCAGCGGGGCATCCACCTCGTCGAGCATGCAGAACGGTGACGGGTTCAGCTCGAATATGGCGAACACCAGCGCCACCGCAGTAAGCGCCTTCTCGCCGCCCGAGAGCAGATGGATGGTGCTGTTCTTCTTCCCGGGCGGGCGGGCCATGACGGCTACACCCGTATCGAGCAGATCCTCTCCGGTAAGTTCCAGGTAGGCGTGGCCGCCGCCGAACAGGCGTGGGAATTTCTCCTGCAGGCCCTTGTTCACGCGTTCGAAGGTTTCCCGGAAGCGCGTACGCGTCTCGCGGTCGATCTTGCGGATGGCGTTCTCCAGGGTCTCCAGGGCCTCGCTGAGGTCCTTGTTCTGGGCATCCAGGTAGTCCTTGCGTTCGGACTGCTGTTCATACTCCTCGATGGCGGCCAGATTGATGGGCCCGAGGCGTGCGATGCGTTGGCCCACTTCATCGACCTGCCGCTCCCACGCCCCGATCTCTGCGCCTTCGGGCATGTCTGCAAGCACGGCCTGGATCTCGAAGCCCGCCTCGAGTACACCTTCCTGCAACGTCTCGCGCCGCACATGGATTTCCTGCCAGTGCATGCGCAGACGCTCCAGGCCGGAGCGGATCTCCTGACCCTGGCGCTCGGCACTGATGCGCTCGGCATCGAGTGCGCGCAGCGCATGATCGACCTCTTCCACGCGATGGCGCGCGGCGGCCAGTTGCTGCTCCACCTCCATGCGCCTGGTGAGAAATTCCTCCAGTTCCTGCTGCATGCCATGGATGGGCTCATCGCCCTCAGCCAGGGCCAACTTCAGCTCCTCGCGGCGCTCGGCCAGCTGGCGCAGTTGGGAATCCATGCGTTCGAGCGCCTGTTCCGTCGACGACAGTTCGGTACGCAGGGTCTGCATGCGGAGCACCACCTGGTGGGCAGCATCACGCTCATTGCGCGCCTGCTGGCGTGCCTGTTCCAGGGCGTCGCGCAGGGTCTCGCGCCGGCCGGTGAGTTCCTCGCGCCGGATGGCCAGTTCTTCCATGGCACCGAGGGCCGTATGCAGGCGCGCACGCGCCGCCTCGATGTCCATCTCGGCCTCGCCGATCTGGGTGGTCACCTCGTCCGCTTCCACCGCAAGGCGGTCGCTGCGCTGACGGATCTGGTCCGCGCGCGCCTGCTTGCCCGACAGTTGGGCCTGGATATCGCCATGCTGGCGCGCGGCCTCGTTGACGCGGGCCTGGGCGGCGTCACGCTCGGCCTCCAGCGCATGCAGCCGCTCGCGACCTTCCTCCAGGCGTGCCTCGGCCATGGCTACGGATTCTTCGAGTTGGGCGATCTCCTCGACCAGTTCCTTCAATTCCTGCTCACGGTGCAGCACGCCCGCGTGTTCGTCGGCCTCGCGTGAGATGCGCAGCCAACCGGCACCCAGCCACAGGCCGTCGCGGGTCACCACCGATTCGCCGGCGTCCAGACGCGGGCGCAGGGCGAGGGCCTCGTTCAGGGTCTCGACGGCGTACACGCTGCCCAGCAGGGGCGCGAGGTCCCAGTCGGCCTGCACCCGGGCAAGCAGGCGATCGGCACCGGCAGCAGCGCCGGTCGACGACGCGCGGGTATCGAAGAAGGTGACGCTGCCCTTCTGCAGGCTGTCGATCACCCCGGCCAGCGGGTCCAGGCCGTCCACGCACACGGCCTCCAGGTGGTCGCCGAGTACGCATTCCACGGCGCGGTCCCAGCCCTCGTCCACGCGGATCCCCTGGGCCAGGCGCTGCGACTCGCCGAAGCCGTTGCCCTTGAGCCATTCACTTACGGCACCCTGGCGCTTACCCAGGGCGGCCTGCTGCAAGGCCTCCAATGAGGCGCGGCGGCCGCGCTGGTGCTGCAAGCGGGTGCGCAGGCCGTCCAGTTCGGCGGAAGCCTGGGTGGTGGCCTCGCGCTGGGCGGCGATCTGTTCGCGCGCGGCGGCCAGTTGCTCTTCCAGCCCGGCGCGGTCCAGTTCGCTCTCGGCCACCTGCTCGCGCAACAGGGCGATCTCGTCCTCGGGATTGCCGCCTGCGAGCATGGCCTTCTCGTCTTCGATGCGCTTGAGGCGCTGCTGGAGCTGGGCGATCTGCTGTTCGAGGTGCTGGATGCGCGCGCGCTCCACCTGGGCGGTCTGCGAGGGCTCGGCGGCGCTGCGATTGAACTCGTCCCAATGCAGCTGCCAGTCGTGCATGGCCTGCTCGGCCTCGGCGAGGGCAGCGGCGGCGAGTTGCTCGGCCTCCTGGCCCTGGGCGGCCTCGGGCTCCAGCATCATCAGGGACTCGCGGATCTCCTCGATCTTGCGGCGGTCCGAATCCAGGTGTTCCTGGGCCTCGTTCCAGTTGCGCTCCACCTGAGCCAGGTCGCGCTGCTGGTTCTGGAAGCGCTCGCGGGCGTGGTGGATGGACTGCTCCAGGCGCGCGATGTCCGCGCCGATGCCGTAGAACCGGCCCTGGATCTCGTTGAAGCTCTCGGTGGCCTCGATGTGCTCCTCACGCTGACGCTCGGTCTCGGACTCGGCGTGGCGCTGGCGGGCGAGCTGGGCCTCGAGGGCCGTCTCCAGCTCGCGGATGCGGAATTCGTGCTCGCGGCCTTCCCCGTCGAGGGCGGCGAAACGCAGGGCCTGGAGCTGGGCCTTGAGCAGGCGCTCCTCCTGCTTCAGTTCCTTGTAGCGCTCCGCGGTGCGGGCCTGGCGTTGCAGGTGCGCGAGCTGCTTGTCCAGTTCCTCGCGCAGGTCGTTCAGGCGGTCCAGGTTCTCGCGCGTGCGGTTCATGCGCTGCTCGGTTTCCTTGCGGCGTTCCTTGTACTTGGAGATGCCCGCCGCCTCTTCCAGGAACACGCGCAACTCTTCGGGGCGCGCCTCGATGAGGCGCGAGATGGTGCCCTGCTCGATGATGGCGTAGGAGCGCGGACCGAGGCCGGTGCCGAGAAAGATATCGGTGATGTCACGGCGGCGGCAGCGCGTGCCGTTCAGGTAGTAGCTGGACTGGCCGTCGCGGGTGACCGTGCGCTTGATGGAGATCTCCGCGTACTTGGCGTATTCGCCGCCGAGGCCACCGTCGCTGTTGTCGAAAATGAGTTCGATGGACGCTTGGCCCACGGGCTTGCGCGAGCTGGAGCCGTTGAAGATCACGTCCGCCATGGAGTCGCCGCGCAGGTTCTTGGCGGAGCTCTCGCCCATGACCCAGCGCACGGCATCGATGGTATTCGACTTGCCGCAGCCGTTCGGGCCCACGATGCCCACCAGGTTGGTGGGGAACGGGATGGTGGTGGGGTCCACGAAGGACTTGAAACCGGCGAGCTTGATCTTGCTAAGGCGCATCTATCGGGTACCCGCTTGCATTCGGGACGAACCGGCCCCGTCCGGGTCCAAGGGCTGGAGCACGGGAAAACCTGGGGTTAACCGGATGTAAATATTGAACTTCCCTGCCCACGGGAGTGCTGTGGTCCGTGTCATGCCCGTGGGGTTTTCGTTACACTACGGGCCGCAAAAGCTACCACAGAGACGAGACCCATGCCTACCCGACCCAGCAAGGAACTGGAGACCTTTCCCAACCCGATGCCGGAGCGGGATTACACCATCCACGTGGATGTGCCCGAATTCACCTGCGTGTGCCCGAAGACCGGGCAACCGGATTTCGCCACCCTTCACATCGCCTACGTGCCCGATCGGACCTGCGTGGAGCTGAAATCCCTGAAGCTTTATATGTGGTCCTACCGTGACGAGGGCGCCTTCCACGAGGCAGTGACCAACCGCATCCTGGATGACCTGGTGGAGGCCTGCGCCCCCCGCTTCATGCGCGTCACCGGCAAGTTCAACGTGCGCGGCGGCATCTACACCACCGTCGTGGCCGAACACCGCGCCAAGGGCTGGCAGCCGCCGGCGCCTGTCCAGCTGCCTTGAAGAGAAAAGCTTGAACACCGGGAACACGGGGACTCAATGTGGCCACATCCTCCTGTAGGAGCGGCCTAAGGCCGCGATGGGTTTGACCATCTGCAGGAGGAATCGCGGGCTGAGCCCGCTCCTACGATGCCGGTCGAAACAATGCCCCCCGCCATGATTCCCCGTGTCCCCCGTGGTTAACTCTTCTTCCCCGCTCTACATAGGCATCGACGTCGGCACCTCCGGGTGCCGGGCGGTGGCTATCGATGCGGCGGCGATGGAGGTCACCCGTGCCGACGCACCCATGCCGGCGCCGCGGCGCGAGGGGGCGGCGGTGGAACAGGAGGCGGAGGTCTGGTGGGAGGCGCTGTGCGCCGCGCTGGACGCCCTGCTCGCCCAGGTGCCGCGGGAGGCGGTGCGGGCCCTGGCGGTAGACGGCACCTCCGGCACGGTGCTGGTAGCCGATGCCGACGGCCGGCCGCTCGCCCCCGCCCTGCTCTACAACGACAACCGCGCCACGGCCGAGGCCGAGCGCATCCGCGTCGTGGCCCCGCGGGAAAGCGCGGCCCACGGCAGCGGCTCCGGGCTGGCCAAGTTGTTGTGGCTGCTGGCGCGCGTGCCCCATCCCGTGCGCGTGCATACCCCGGCGGACTGGCTGGCGGCCCGGCTCACGGGCCGGTGCGGGCGCAGTGACGCCAACGACGTACTCAAGCTCGGCTGGGACCCCATGGCCCGCGCCTGGCCCTCGTGGCTGGAAACCCTCGGCGTCCCGCCCGGGCTGCTGCCGGAGGTGGTCGCACCCGGAACGCCGCTGGGACCGCTCGCAGCCGCCATGGCGCGGCGTTTCGGCCTGTCCGCCGACGTGCAGGTGGTGGCAGGCACCACCGACAGCACCGCCGCCATCCTCGCCACGGGCGCGGCGCGGCCCGGCGATGCGGTCACCTCGCTGGGTTCCACCCTGGTCATGAAGGTGATCAGCACACGCCCGGTGTTCGCCCCGGAGTATGGTGTCTACGGCCAGCCCTATGGCGATCACTGGCTGGTGGGCGGTGGCTCCAGTTCGGGTGGCGCCGTGCTGCGACAGTTCTTCAGCGATGCAGAACTGGCCGCCCTGGAACCGCGACTCGCCCCTGACCGACCCACGGGCCTGGACTATTACCCGCTGCTCGGACCGGGCGAGCGCTTTCCGGTCAACGACCCCCATTGGTCGCCACGCATGACCCCGCGCCCCCAGGATGATGCCCTCTTCCTGCAGGGTCTGCTCGAGGGCATGGCACGCATCGAAGCCCGTGCCTATGGCGTGCTACAGGACCTGGGTGCCCCCGCACCGCAGCGCGTCCTCACCGCCGGCGGCGGTGCGCGCAACGAGGCCTGGCGGCGCATCCGTGAAACTTTGCTCGGCGTGCCGGTGCAGCGCGCCATACATCATGAGGCGGCCCATGGCAGCGCGTTACTGGCGCGCGCGGGCACACACGCAGGAGGATTGAATCGATGTTAGGAGATTTCGTGCATGGCGCCCGCTGTCTGTGGCGTGGCTTCGGGCTGCTCAATACCCGAGGGGTGCGCGGCTATGCGGCCCTGCCCATCCTGATCAACGTGGCGGTGTTCTCCATGCTGCTATGGTTTGCGGCCTCGCACTTCGGCGGCTGGGTGGATGCCATGGTGCCGCGACTGCCCGACTGGATGGCCTGGCTGGAGAGTCTGTTCTGGCTGGTGTTCGCTGGCGTGGCCGCGGTGCTGGTGTTTTTTAGTTTCACGGCGGTGGCCAACATCATCGGCAGCCCCTTCAACGGCATGCTGGCCGAAGCGGTGGAACGCCTGCTCACCGGCACGTCGACCGAAACATCCCTGCGTGAAACGCTGCGCCAGGCGCCCGCCATGCTGTTGGATGAGGTCCGCAAGCTCGGCTATTACGCACGCTGGGCCCTGCCGTTGGTGGTGCTGTTTTTCATTCCCCTGCTCAACCTGCTGGCGCCGCTGCTCTGGGCCATGTTCGGCGCCTGGATGCTGGCGGTGGAATATGCCGACTACCCGCTCGGCAACCGCGGCCTGCGCGGCGCGCAGATCCGCGCCGTGTTGCGCAACCACCGTGCCTCCGCGCTTGGCTTCGGTGCCATGACCCTGGTCGCCACCCTGGTGCCGGGTCTCAACCTGCTGGTCATGCCCGCGGCAGTGGCGGGGGCCACGATCTTGACAGTGGAAAGCCTGCGGCCGGATAGCCCGTAGCGCCCAGCTCATTGCCTGAACGTCTATTGGCGAAACCCGAACAGAGTGTCACCGCGCATCACGACCTACCATTCGGATTGCCCGCGGTGGCGGGGTACCAGCCACGGCCTACATTGATAGGGGCGGAAGGGGGGCTAGTAAATTGGGACGTTCCGAACTCAGAACCGTGAGACTTGTATATTGCCTCGTTGTAGAGGGGGCGAAACCTCCCGCCAAATCAATCTTGGGCGTAGCCCCTCGTCAGATAGCCCAGGCAAACACAAGTCGCCAATCCCAGGGTTTCTCTCCGAGGCCATAACAGCAGCCAAGCAGGCTCAATGAAGAATCCTGGCTTACACCCCCAGGAAACGCCCCAGCCGTCGCACACCTTCCTCAAGGCGCTCCATGGACGTCGTATAGGCAAAGCGCATATGTTCAACCGCGCCGAAGCTGCCGAAATCAATACCCGGCGTCACGGCCACGCCGGCTCCTTCCAGCAGATCCTGCGCCAACCCATAACTGTCGTTAGTGTGGGCACTGCAATCCGCGTAGATGTAAAACGCGCCCCGGGGCTCCACCGGCACCTGGAAACCCAGCCTCCGCAATGCCGGCAGCAGGAAGTCACGTCGCCTGGCGAATTCCGTCCGACGCTCTTCCAGGATGGCGATGTTTTCGCCAGAGAAGGCCGCGAGGGCCGCGTATTGCGACAAGGTGGGCGGGGCGATGAACAGGTTTTGGGCCAGCTTCTCCACCTCGGCCACATAGGCCTCCGGCGCCACCAGCCAGCCCAGCCGCCAACCGGTCATGCAGAAGTACTTGGAAAAGCTGTTGATGACGAACAACTCGTCACTGACCCCAAGCGCCGTGGGCAGCTCCCCCTCATAGGCCAGGCCGTGATAGATCTCGTCCACCAGCAACCGCCCGCCCCTTTCCTCTACCGCCGCCAGCGCGGCAAGGGTTTCCCGCCCGAGCACCGTGCCCGTGGGATTGCTCGGCGTGGCCACCATGGCGGCCACCGTGCGCGCGTCCCAGTGCGCCGCCACGTGGTCCGGGGTGAGCTGGAAGCCATCCGCTGCCGTCACCGGCACGGTCACCGCTTCCCCTTCCACCAGGCGCACGAAATGCCGGTTACAGGGGTAGCCCGGGTCGGTCATGAGCACGCGCTCACCCGCATCCACCAGCACGGCCAAGGCCAGCAGCAGGGCGCCCGAGGCCCCGGGGGTTACCACGATGCGTCGCGTCGGCACCTCCACCCCGTGCCGCTCCCGATAATGGTCGGCGATGGCCTCGCGCAGTTCGGGCAGGCCCAGCGCCGGGGTGTAGTGGGTGCGGCCCTCCGCCAAGGCGCGCTGGGCC